>CESO01036197.1_pt1 | contig 19249 bp, 16 predicted proteins | sample 356341 | NCBI WGS metagenome assembly CESO01 (sample SAMEA2621812, study PRJEB7988) | marine metagenome | biome: marine biome (ENVO:00000447); feature: deep chlorophyll maximum layer (ENVO:xxxxxxxx); material: "saline water (ENVO:00002010), including plankton (ENVO:xxxxxxxx)" | depth 35 m | reverse complement strand
AAAAAGTTCTTCTAATTTTACGCCGTAATTTTTTCACGACTGGAGCCTCTGCCCTAGGTTATAAAGGGATATCAATTGGTATTCCTAAAGTAACTTTAAAAAAAGTTTTAATTATGAGCTTTTTCATATAACTAAATAATTATGAATTATGATCATTCTTAATTTAAATATAGGTTAAATTTGGAGCAAGCGATGAACAATATTACGCTAGCGATTAAAGATATAAGAAAGGTTTTGGAAGATAAAATAAGTACGTCTAAAGCAACCTGTGATGTCTATGGAGAGAACGAGACATATTTTGATCATATGCCACCTGACGCTGTTGCATACCCAGAAACCACAGTCGAAGTTTCCCAAATTGTTAAAATATGCGCAAAACATGATTGCCCTATAATTCCTTGGGGTGTTGGAACATCTTTGGAAGGGCATTCGCTAGCACCTCGAGGGGGGGTAACGATTGACCTATCGCGGATGAACCAAGTTTTGGAGATAAAAAGTGAGGACCTTTTGGCAATAGTTCAACCTGGACTGGCTCGCGAAAAGCTGAATGAAGATTTACGAGCAACAGGATTATTTTTTCCAGTTGACCCAGGAGCGAATGCTTCAATAGGTGGCATGGCGGCAACTCGGGCATCAGGAACTACAGCAGTTCGATACGGGACTATGAGAGAAAATGTCTTGGCACTGGAAGTGGTTTTGGCTGATGGAAGTGTGATTAGGACTGGTTCTCAAGCAAAAAAATCCTCCGCTGGTTATGATCTTACAAAGCTTTTTGTTGGTAGTGAAGGTACACTCGGAATTATTACGGAGTTAACAATCAGTCTAAAAGGAAAGCCTGAAGCGGTTGCTGCTGGCGTGTGTGAGTTTACATCTGTTAAGGCTGCCGTAAATGCAGTTATTTCAGCAATACAACTGGGTATTCCAATGGCTCGTATTGAATTGATTGATGAAGTTTCAATTAGAGCTATAAATGCATACTCGAAACTAAATTACCCTGAAAAACCACACCTTTTTATGGAGTTTCATGGTTCTGATATCGGAGTGAAGGATCAGTCTGGGACAATGGAAGAGATTATCGAGGAATTTGGTGGGGGGCCATTTAGATGGTCAATGAGGCCAGAGGATCAAACAAAACTTTGGGCAGCAAGACATCAAGCATATTATGCAACAAAGGCACTTTTCCCCGGCAAACAAGGAATGTCTACAGACGTTTGTGTACCAATCTCAGAGCTGGCAAAAGCTATCACAGACACTCAGCATGATCTTGAAAAGTTTAATGTTATTGGGGCGATTATAGGTCATGTTGGAGATGGTAATTTCCATACTTTGATGTTTTCTGATCCCAATGATCCTGAGGACTTAGAGCTAAATCAAATGATTGCAGATCGTATGGCAAAACGAGCTTTGGAAGTTGGGGGGACTATAACCGGTGAGCACGGTATCGGAATGGGAAAAATTAAACATATGGCGCGAGAGCATGGTGATGCGATGTCATTAATGGTTAATTTAAAGCGTAGCTTTGATCCCAAAAATATTATGAACCCAGGCAAAATGTTGAATATAAATTAATAACTGATCTGTTTGATAGATTAATTTTGATAGAATTTTAGTAAATTGTTGGCTGGCTAGATTCGATTAATTTAAATCGCAGTCTCTATTTTATGCCCTGGTGAGTAGGATAAACGGACCTTGGTAACAAGTTCTTGGTTAATAAATGTTTTTCTATTTACGATCAACAAAGCATTGTCCAAATGGGTGTTAAATAGAGAGCTTTCTCTTTCTGAGGCAGTATCAGAGCAAAAAGAAATAGTTCCTTTACTAATTGGAATGTTTGCCACCAACCATTCATTTATACTTACTGAATTAAGATTTAATTTTCTCAACCCGGGTGCTATTTTTAAGCTAACCCACCTTTGCTCAAATGCATAGGGTGTCTCGTTTGATTTATGGACAGTTTCTACAGCCAAGCCTTCAATCTTGTTTAAAATCCTTTTTTTTGTGGATAAGATTGTAAACGAATATAAATTGCCATTATTTTCAACTTCTTTTCTTATTATCGGTATATCAAATAGAGCTTTTCTTATTGGTGATATGCTAACTCTCGTACCGCCTTTTCGTTTTCGATCAATTACACCGGCCAGTGCTAATTCTCTTAATGCTCGATTGACTGTAGCCCTTGCGCAACCAAACTGATGCGCTAAAATTTCTTCATTGGGTATTAAATCCCCTGGTTCCCATTCCTTAGTATTAATTCGGTTTAATACATCTTTCTGAATGTTTTTATAAGTGACACGATTCATAAGTCTGACCTTAACTTTTTAATCACTTTCATATATTTTTTTGTAATTATTTCTTTATTTATATGGCTTCTACTTTTCACAATGTGTCGACCAGCACTCCAAAGATTTTCTACTGAAGTGCTGTCTGGACTAAATATCCATGCATCGAGTGCCATATCATTTTTTAAACCTTCTAAGTCTGGATTACCTAAGGGCAATTCAGCAATATCAGCTAAATACCCAATTGCAATTTTCCCAGAATTTCTTCCCAAGGCTGTTGCTGAAGATTTATTTGCTTGTTCATGTAATATACGGCCTGTTGATTTTGTTTCAGTTGCTAAAACTGCTCGAGCTTTGTGCTTCAAGCGCTGTGAATATTCAAATGTACGCATTTCAGCTCTTAAATCTATTTGAATGTTGCTATCTGTTCCAAATCCATAAGCCCCTTTTTCTTTTGAAAAAATAACACCATTAAAGATTCCATCTCCTAAACTACTTTCAGTTATTGGGCATAATCCAACGATGGCCTTGGATTTTGCAATACTTCTGGTTTCAATATCGGTCAGATGTGTGGAATGAATTAAACACCATCGGTTATTAACTTCATGGTTATTGAAAAGCCATTCAACAGGTGTTGCCCCATAGCCCCCTTTTATTTCATCAACTTCTGCTGTTTGTTCAGCAATATGAATATGTATTGGCTTTTGTGGAAAAAGAGTGACTACTTCAGCTAATTCTTTTTGAGATACGGCTCTAAGTGAGTGGGGGGCAACGCCAACGTTCCAATCTGTAAATGCTACTTGTGAAGAAAATTTCGTTACTTGGTGTTCAATATCCGAAATATTCGTTTGAAACCTTTTCTGTCCACCTTCCAACTTTCTACCATCTATACCGCCCTGTGAATACAGAACTGGAAGATGTGTTAATCCAATACCTGTTTCTGTTCCTGCGGCGGCTATTCGATCGGTCATTTCTGCAGGATTGGAATAACGCACCCCATTTTTGCCATTGTGTATGTAATGAAATTCAGCTACCGCCGCAAAACCTGTTTCAGCCATTTCCATCATAGCGTAGGATGCTATAGTCTCTATATCCTCGGGGGTTAAGACATCTAAGAATTGATACATAAGCTTCCGCCACGTCCAAAAACTATCGGTTGGGTTTCCTTTTGCCTCAGTCATTCCCGCCATAGCCCTTTGAAACGTATGGCTATGCAAATTTGATGGAGCTGGAATTAAGGTATTGGCTAAGTAACCTTTTTGCGGTGCGTTTGATTTTAAGTTAATAATTTTTCCGTTTTCAATATCAATTTGAACTGAGCTTTCCCAGCCGTTCTCCAGAAGAGCATTTTTGGCCCATAATGTTTTCATGTATCTTCCTAGTTGACAGTTATTATGTCTATACATAATACTATATTAAGAGCAAAATTCAAGTGGGGAAGTTTATTGAAAAAGAGAGTTTTGGCTAATTGTCAATTGGCGACCATGGAAGCTGGTTATAATATTATCCAAGAAGGGTTAATTGAGATTTCTGAAGGAATTATTTCATGGGTAGGTCGTGAAAAAGATTTTACTGGTGATCGATCCAATATCGAAGATCTTGGTGGGCGATTAGTAACTCCTGGATTAGTCGATTGTCATACGCACCTTGTTTTTGGGGGTGATCGGGCAAAAGAATTTGAAATGCGTTTAGAGGGTGCCTCTTATGAAGAAATTTCAAAAGCTGGTGGAGGAATTGTGTCCACTACGCGTGCCACTAGGGAAGCTTCTTTAACAGAATTAGTTGAAGCAGCGTTACCTCGACTTGACGCATTAATTGCTGAAGGTGTTACTACAGTAGAAATAAAATCAGGCTACGGATTAACGATCGATGACGAAATAAAAATGTTAAAAGCTGCAAGACAGCTAGCAAGTTTGAGGAAGGTAAGGATCGTGACAAGCTGGTTAGCAGCCCACGCGGTGCCATCAGAGTTTAAAGGAAAAGAAGACGATTATATTGATCAAGTTGCAATACCAGGTCTAATCAAGGCATTTAATGATAACTTGATAGATGCTGTTGATGGATTTTGTGAAGGTATAGCTTTTAGCGTTGAGCAAATTGAACGCGTCTTTAGGCAAGCTATCAAATTAAACATACCGATTAAACTTCATGCTGAACAACTTTCAAATTTGGGTGGTGCAGTTATGGCTTCAAATTTAGGTGCATTATCGGTTGATCACATTGAGTATTTAGATGAAAAAGATTCTGAAATTCTTGCTAAAAATGATACAGTTGCCGTTTTGTTACCTGGGGCATTTTATACACTTCGCGAGAATAAGCATCCACCAGTGCAAAGCCTTCGAGATCACTCGGTGAATATCGCAATAGCTTCGGATGGAAATCCAGGTTCATCTCCATTATTCTCGGTGCTTTTATCAATGAACATGGCATGTACATTATTCAGGCTAACACCAGAAGAAGCTCTATTGGGTGTGACATATAATGCATGCAAGGCTCTTGGGTTGGAAAATATTGGGATGTTAAAATCCAATTTTGTCGCAGACTTAAACGTTTGGGATATAAAGCATCCTGCTGAATTAAGTTATCGGATTGGATTTAATTCGTTATTCAAGCGTATTTATGGGGGTGAAAATGCTTGAGCCTGGTGAAGTAACACTTTTACAACTTGAAGAAATATTTTGGGGTGGAAAAGTTAATATTAGTCAAGAATGTAAGTCTGCTGTCAAGAAGGCACAGCGGGTTGTTGAAGATATAGTTAATGGAGATGCAGCAGTTTATGGCGTTAACACTGGTTTTGGCAAACTTGCGTCAGTAAAAGTTGCAAAAGAGGATACAGCAAAATTACAAAAAAATCTAATTTTAAGCCATAGTGCAGGCGTTGGTGATGAAATTGATCGAGAGATTGTAAGGCTAATTATGGCTTTAAAGATTATTTCCTTAGCTCGAGGCGCCAGTGGTGTGAGGTGGGAGTTAATTGTTCTCCTTAACGAAATGGTTAATATTGATATGCTTCCTGTAATACCTTCGCAGGGTTCTGTAGGCGCCTCTGGTGATTTAGCACCATTAGCACATATGGCATTGTCTTTAATTGGAGAAGGCAAAGTTAGGTATCAGGGTAAATTGATGGAATCAAAGGATGCTTTGAATGATGCAGGTCTAAAACCAATTATTTTGGGACCAAAAGAAGGACTTGCATTAATAAATGGAACGCAGGTTTCTACTGCATTTGCATTAGCTGGCTTATTTAAAACTTGGAGAATTGCGAGAACTTCAATTGTGTCCGGAGCAATTTCTACAGAGGCAGCAATGGGATCCCATGCTCCCTTTTTATCCGAAATACATGAGCTTAGGGGGCAGTCTGGTCAGATAAGAGTTGCCAAAGGCCTTCGTAGCATCCTGAGTGGATCACCAATACGCGAAAGCCATTTAGAGGGAGATGAAAGGGTTCAAGATCCTTATTGTTTAAGATGTCAACCACAGGTTTTAGGAGCAGCAATTGATCAATTAATTTTTGCAGCAAAAATTTTAGAGATAGAAGCTAATGCCGTTACTGACAACCCACTTATTTTATCCGACGGTTCAATAGTTTCTGGTGGCAATTTTCACGCTGAACCAGTCGGAATGGCTGCTGACCAGATCGCTATTGCTATATCTGAAATTGGTGCAATTTCTCAAAGGAGAATTGCTTTATTAGTGGACCCTGCTCTTTCATTCGGATTGCCTGCCTTTTTGTCCCCCAACGCTGGATTGAATTCAGGGTTTATGATTGCTGAAGTTACATCAGCAGCATTGATGTCAGAAAATAAAGCGCTTTCAAATCCTAGAGTTGTTGATAGCACCCCAACCAGTGCAAACCAAGAAGATCATGTATCTATGGCTTGCCATGGAGCTAAACGTTTAAATGAAATGGCCTTGAATTTAGCTGGAATCATTGGAATTGAGATTTTGGCAGGCTCTCAAGGTATAGAACTCCGCGCCCCTTTAAAAACGAGCATCCCTCTTCAAAAAGTAATTTCCAAATTAAGGACGAAAGTTCCTTTCTTGACGGATGATAGAAATATGTCCTTAGACATTGATGTAGTTGCCAAAGGTGTATTGCATGGCAACTTTTGTGATAATTTAGATGGCCTATCGTTAAAAGCTTAAAAATAAAAATTAATCGAGGAAAATATAAATGTCTGATCCAAGAAAAAACTCCCGAGACGTCAGATCTCCACGTGGGAATGAGTTGAATTGTTTAAGCTGGTCTACAGAAGCACCGTTTAGGATGCTTCATAATAACTTAGATGCAGAAGTTGCTGAGAACCCTCATGAACTAGTAGTTTATGGAGGAATTGGTCGGGCTGCTCGCACATGGAAAGATTTTGATCTAATTTCTTCATCTTTAAAGGAATTGAGGGAGGATGAGACACTCCTCGTGCAATCTGGAAAACCAGTTGGCGTTTTTAGAACTCACAAAGATGCCCCGCGTGTTTTGATTGCTAACTCAAATCTTGTTCCTGAGTGGGCAACTTGGGATCATTTTAATGAATTAGATCGAAAAGGCTTGATGATGTATGGTCAGATGACTGCAGGATCTTGGATCTACATAGGCACACAGGGGATTGTTCAGGGTACTTATGAAACTTTTGTGGAGGCTGGGAGGCAGCATTATGATGGAAATCTAACAGGTAAATGGATTTTAACTGGTGGTCTTGGTGGAATGGGTGGTGCTCAACCTCTAGCAGCAGTAATGGCAGGTGCTTGTTGTTTAGCTGTTGAATGTAATCCCGAGAGCATAGATTTTAGAATTAGAACTAAATATCTTGATGAACGAGCAGATAATTTGGATGAAGCATTAGATATGATTTCCACTTGGACAGAAGCTGGTTTGGCAAAATCAGTGGGTCTATTAGGAAACGCTGCAGATATTTTTACGGAGCTTGTAGAGCGAGGTGTTCGTCCCGACATGGTCACAGATCAAACATCTGCTCATGACCCCATAAATGGTTACCTTCCTCAAAATTGGACAATGGCAAAATGGAGAGAGATGAAGGAAAGTGATCCTAAATCAGTCGAACGTGCCGCAAGGGCATCAATGAAAATTCATGTAAAAGCGATGGTGGATTTCTGGAATGCAGGAATTCCTACTCTAGATTATGGAAATAATATTAGACAAGTAGCTAAAGATGAAGGTCTTGAGAACGCATTTTCATTTCCAGGTTTTGTTCCCGCATATATACGCCCACTATTCTGTCGGGGTATTGGGCCTTTCAGGTGGGTCGCCTTATCTGGAGATCCAGAAGATATTTATAAGACTGATCAAAAAGTTAAAGAATTAGTCGATGATGCTCATCTACATAATTGGTTGGATATGGCTAGGGAGAGAATTGCATTTCAAGGCCTGCCGGCAAGAATATGTTGGGTTGGTTTGGGAATTAGACATAAGTTAGGTTTGGCATTTAATGAAATGGTTAGAACTGGTGAGTTAAGCGCTCCAATTGTAATTGGCAGGGATCATTTAGATTCTGGATCTGTTGCGTCTCCAAATCGGGAAACTGAGGCTATGAAAGATGGTTCAGATGCAGTTAGCGACTGGCCTTTACTAAATGCGCTTTTAAATACAGCTTCTGGTGCTACTTGGGTTTCTTTACACCATGGAGGAGGCGTTGGTATGGGCTTTTCCCAGCATTCTGGAATGGTTATTTGTTGTGATGGTTCGGAGGACGCTGATCGTCGTATTGAGCGCGTTTTATGGAACGATCCAGCAACCGGTGTGATGCGCCATGCTGATGCAGGTTATGAGTCTGCGATTGATTGTGCAAGACAGCAGGGTTTAAATTTACCAGGTGTTACTTCATGAGTTAATAAAGTTTAAACGGCTAAATAGTCAGTGTGAATTATTTCTTTTAAACTGATTGCTAAATTGAAAGTTAATTTTATGGAATATTCTCCTCAAAGTGAAAAATGCCCTCTTCCTTATTCACCATTTAAGGCGTGTACGGTCCCACGCCCGATTGGTTGGTTATCTACAATTAGTTCTACAGGCATTTCTAACCTTGCGCCATACAGTCAGTGGCAAAATCTGACATTTGATCCTCCAATGGTCATGTTTGCTGCAAATCAACTTTCAGATGGAAGACGAAAAGATACGGTTATTAATGCCGAAGAGACAGGTTGGTTTGTTTGGAATATGGCAACTTATGATCTTCGTGAATCTGTAAATATTTCAGCAATGGAGCTATCGCCAGGAGAAGATGAATTTGAGCGAGCAGGTGTTACCAAGGCACCTTGTCATTTGGCACCAGGATCGCGCGTTGCTGAAAGTCCTGCGCATTTTGAGTGTAAGTATCTTTCGACACATAGGCTTCGAGGAAATTCAAATCATGGATGGGTCGAGGTGGTTTATGGTGAAGTCATGAGAATTCATGTTGATGATAAAGTAATCACCTCTGATGGAAAGTTGGACATTAAAAGATTAAAACCATTGGCTAGACTTGGGTATTACGATTACACTTATGTAGATAAAAGTTTTGAAATGCGTATACCGGGCGCTTCTGACAAAGCAGTTGACGGATTGGAAGGCAAATCATGACCCCACCAGTATACATTGATTTTCTGAATAAATTTGACATCGAAGCTCTAAACTTGACCGATGTAGAAATTCTTAACGCTATTAAAAGTTCTTTGAAGATGCAGGGTAATAGCGAGACTTCAATCGAGCCCAGAACACATATACAACCCAGAGCTGGTGTAGAAGGTCATTTTAATGTTCTTAGGGGTTGGATTGGTGGAGGTATTGACAGTGCTGGTACTAAAGTAGTTGGTGATTTTGTTGATAATTATAAAGATCACCGACCATCAGAATATGGTATTCTAACCTTATTTGACCCAAGAACAGGAGCTCCAAAAGCGATTGTTGATGCAACTGGGATAACTGATATGAGAACAGGCGCAATTACGGCTTTGGGTGCTCAGTACTTAGCACCATCGAATCCCAAAATACTGGCTCATATTGGTTCGAGAGGAACAGCTTATTGGAATGTGCGCTTACTTTGTAGTTTGTTCAACTTTGCAGAAGTTCGAATTCATTCAAAAAGAAAAGAAAGTAGAGAAGCCTTTGCAAAAAAGTTAGAAGTTGATTTGAAGAGAAAAATTATTGTTACAGAAAATTGGCAAGATTGTATAAAGGGGGCTGATATTGTTGTTGAAGCTTCAAGGCTTTTGAAGCCAGAGGCATTATTTAAAACATCATGGATCAAAAAGGGATCATTAGTTATCCCTTATGGAACGATGTCAGCAGTTGAGAGAAATATTCTAGATGTGATGGATAAAGTGGTCATGGATGATTGGGGCCAGGCTCATGGCAAGTTCGGATCCTTACGAGAGCATGTTGATTCAGGTTTACTAACTGCTGAGACCTTGCATGCTGAGCTTGGAGATATTGTGGCAGAAAAAAAGTGTGGCAGAATTAATGATAATGAGAATATTTTATTTTGGCACCGAGGACTTTCTTTGTCAGATATTGCGCTTGGACATGCTATGTTGGATAAGGCTAAGTCGCTTAATTTAGGCCAACGCCTACGATTTTATTAAAATGAGTTTTAAACTTCCAAATAATCCAACAGAATTTGTAGATTTTGTTAATAAAAATAAACAAATTAATATTGATAAAAAAATTCTTGATAAATTGGCAAAAGATAGACGTGTAGTCGAAAAAGCTTTAAATTCAGAAGAGCCTGTCTATGGTTTAAATACCGGTTTAGGTGGTAATTTAGCGCACAGGTTAGATATAAGTGAAATAACGGATTTTCAAATAAAACAAATTAAAGGTCGTGCGGTCGCAACCGGTAAAACATTAGATGAAAATGTTTGCCGTGGTCTCCTTTTGTCACGAATAGTATCTGCCTCTAAAGGTGGCAGTGGAATTTCAATTGGAACTTTTAATTATTTAGTTGAATTTTGGAATAGCGGCTTGAGTTCATCTATACCTGAAATCGGATCTATTGGCGCTGGTGATTTAACTCAAAATGCGCATCTTGCTCTTGGATTAATTGGGATGGGTGAGCTATGGTTAAATGGTGAGATTATAAGTCTCTCAAAACAAAGGAATAAAAGTTTACCCAAACCATTAAAATTAGAGCCAAAAGATGCACTTGTTTTAATAAATCACAAAGGAGTTTCGCTGAGCTTGACTGCATTTGCTTTAGCGGAAGCAAGACGTTTATACGTGTCTCAGGAAGTTGTGGTTGCAGCCAGCCTTGAAGGTTATCAGGCCAATACGTCAATCTTTTCGTCTGATATTAACAAGGGTCGTGAGGAGAGTGGGCAAAGTAAAGTAGCAGCTGACATAAGACTTCGACTAAAGGGTGCAAAGATTCAAAGAAGAAAGATTCAGGATGCTCTATCCTTTAGAACCATTTCCCCTGTTCTTGGCGCGTTATTAAAAGCTATTGAACGGGCAGATTTATTGTGGAAGGAGGACTTAAATGCATCAGAGGATAATCCCGCGATTATAAATGGTGAATTAATATCTACACCTAATTTTCACAGTGTTGCGCTTGCTTTACAGCTCGAAGCATTGTGTTTGGCTATCTCTGCTGCTGCATCTGCTTCAAATCAAAGAATTCAAAAAATGATGAATCCAGTTTTATCAGACTTACCTAAATATTTATCGCCAGTTGGGGGATCTTCAGCAGGTATGGTTCCAATCCAGAAAACTGCCGGGGCTCTTCTAGCGCGAATAAGACATGCTGCAATACCGATGGCCTTTGATCCTCCACCCGTATCAGATGCGGTAGAAGATATAGCACCATTAACTTCAGAGGTTGCAAAAAAATTAATTGGTCAATTAAAAGATTTCCGTCTTATTCTAGCTATTGAGGGGATGGTCTCGTGCCAAGCAATTGATTTGAGGGATAATCCTATAAAAAGTGAATCAACCAAAATATTTATGGATAAGCTTCGAGAACGTATTCCTAAACTATTAGAAGATCGTCCCTTAGGTCTTGAGATAAATGAAGTAGCGTTGGTTTTAGATCAGCTAAGCCAATCTTGAGTGTTTGCGCGAACATATGCAAATCGCAATCCAAGTCTCCGTAATTTGGGGAATGGAAATTTCTTTAGTGGTCTTTTAAACAACGTTGGTAAGTGAGGAGGACTTTGAGCCATGGTTAATTGTGCTATTTGCCTTCCAGCAAGGCTTGCAGTCGTGACACCATTTCCATGATAGCCTAGCGAGCAAAAAACATTATCATCGATTGGTCCTATGAATGGCAAAAGGTCTGCAGTAACGCAAACAAATCCATTCCAATAAAATTCTGTATCAACATGCGCCCATGCAGGAAACATTCTTTCAAATTCTTTCCTAGATTTTTTTTGATTAGAGAATTGCGCTCTATGGCTCGCGCTTGTTCCTCCTCTGGCCCCAAACAAAAATCGGTTATCTGGCAATAATCGAACGTAATGCAGAAGGTTCCTAGCGTCATAGCTAGTTATTTGGCTCGTCCAGCCTTGTTGATTTATTTCTTTTTTGGTGAGAGGTCGAGTAACTATTATAGAAGATAGCACTGGCAAATATCCACCATTCAATTGAATTGGCATATCGTCACTGGAGTATCCATTAGTTGCTATAATCAATTTCTTGGCTTGGATGGTTCCAGTATTGGTGGTTATTGAAAAAAATCCATTGTGCTTTTTTACATTTGTTACGGTCGTTTCATAAAATAGATTAATTCCTTGTTTGAGCGCCTCATAGTAAAGCCCTGTTGCATATTTAAGAGGATTGAGTCCAAAACTTACTGGGTTCAGCACGCCAGCAAAGGCTTCCGGACTCGAAATTCCCAATTTCTTAAGTCCTTCCTTTTCTAAAAAACTAGTTTTAAAGTCGAATTCATTTTTCATAAAATCAGAATCGGTTTGGATTGTTTTTATTGATTTTTGGCTATGAGCAAAAAGAAGCTCTCCGCCATCAACTTTGTCAGCTTCAATATTATAATTAACTAAATTATTATTTACTTGGTTTACTGCTTTAATTTGACTGTCTAAAACTTCTTTTGTTTTAGTATGTCCAAATTTTTTTAAAAGGCTTTGAAATGATTTCTTAGTACCGCCCATGCAAGCAAAGCCTCCATTGCGGCCTGACGCACCCCATCCAACTGGTCCTGCATCAATAACGGAAACATTTTGGTTAAATTTTTCTTTTAATTCCAGCGCTGCATTTAGACCTGTAAATCCACCACCGATAATAGCTATATCATTTTTATTGTTTTTTGAATTAGATTCTAACTTTGGGGGACGTTTAATTGTTTGTGCCCAATAGCTCTTAGGAAATAAGGTCGTGTCATAGGCAATATTTTCATAAATTCGTTTCATTTTAATTCCAAATATTTAAATAAGTTATCATTATTTTAATTGATTTATCAATATAAGAGCTGGATCTTTTATGTAATTTTGTTAATCTATTTACCGGAAAGAAAAGAAGATTTTAGGAGTTTTGATGGCACACAGTAATACAGCCCAAGCATTAATGGAAATGGATCGTGCACATGCTCTCCATCCTTTCGCTCATTTTGAAAGTTTTAATAAAGATGGAGCACTAGTTATAATGGAAGGAAGTGGAGCTCACCTCAAGGATGCAACTGGGCGTGAGTTTTTTGACGCAGTAGGCGGCCTTTGGTGTACGAATATTGGTCTTGGCCGAGATGAAATGGCAGATGCAATAGCAGATCAAGTTAGAAAACTATCATTCTCTTCCACGTTTACAGATATGACCAATGAAACTTCAGCTTTACTTGTTTCTAAGTTAGCTGAGCTTACTCCCAAGGGCCTTGATCACATTCATTTTACTACTGGTGGATCTACAGCAATAGACACTGCCGTCAGAATGGTTCACTACTACCAGGCATCTCGTGGCTATGCTGCAAAGAAATTAATCATTGCTCGGGATCATTCATATCATGGATCAACCTATGCAGCCATGTCTGCTGGCAAGCGCCCCGGTGATCACGTGCCTGAATTTCAATATATGAATGATATTTTTCATCATATTTCTTGCCCAAACCCTTATCGTCCACCTGAGGGTATGGAAGAGGGTGATCTGACAGAGCTTTTGGTAAAAGAATTTGAGGATACAATTGATCTTTTAGGCGCCAATAATATCGGTGGATTTTTTGCAGAACCTATTCAGGCTTCAGGAGGTGTGATTGTGCCGCCCGATGGTTATCTACGAAGAATAAGGGAAGTTTGTAAGTCTCATAATATATTGTTTGTAGCGGATGAGGTGGTTACAGCCTTTGGTAGATTAGGTCACTGGTTTGCTTCAGAAGATGAATTTGATATGATACCTGATATCATATGCAGTGCAAAGGGATTGTCCTCTGGGTATCTTCCGATTGGCGCGATGATTTATTCAAACGAGGTTCACGAAGTAATAAGTCAAAGTGAGAGTGGCTACTTTACCAGTGGTTTTACCTATGCAGGTCACCCAGTTTCATGTGCGGCAGCTTTAAAAAATATTGAGATAATGGAGCGTGAGAATATTTTAAAAAATGCTCATGATGTAGGACTATATTTTGAAAATAAATTAGCAAACCTCAATGACTTGCCATTGGTAGGAAATGTTCGCGGAAAAAAGATGATGATGTGTGTGGAAAATGTTGCGAATAAAGAGACTAAAGAATTATTACCTGATGACTTAAATGTTGGAAAGCTGATATCTAATAAAGCTGAAGAGCTTGGATTGTTAGTTAGGCCTTTGGGACATTTAAATGTTATGTCACCTTCTTTGACTATAACTGTTGAAGATATTGATTTTATTGAATTAAATTTAAAAAAAGCAATTATGTCTGTGACTGATGATTTAGTTAGATCTGGTCACAAGATATCTTAATGGATGTATGAATTTGATTTCCATGGTCAAAAATATTTTATTACATTCTCCATATTTAAAGTCTGATTGGAAATTTAATGGTTGATGATAAGAATAACCAACCGCTGGGGGGAAATGAACAGCCAAGATTTTCAGGATCTGGAACATTCATGAGATTGCCTAGCACAGAAAATATTGAAAGTTTAGATGTGGCTTTTCTAGGCATACCAATGGATATCGGTACAAGCTGGCGTTCTGGAACAAGGTTTGGTCCCAAACAAATTCGAGCAGAAAGTAATATGCTCAGACCATACAATATGTGGACTAAAGCAGCACCATTTGACTCACTAAATTGTGCTGACATTGGTGATATCCCTATTAATACATTTGATTTGAAGGACTCTGTCAAAAGAATTACAGCTTTTTACGATCAGTTATTGCTCAATCCAGTTATTCCGATGGCTCTAGGTGGAGATCATACTTTAACTTTACCAATATTACGCTCAATCGCAAAAAAGTTTGGTCCGGTTAGTTTGATTCATATTGATGCGCATGCGGATGTAAACGATCAGATGTTTGGTGAGAAAATAGCGCATGGAACGCCATTTAGGCGAGCTTACGAAGAAGAGCTCATAAATCCTGAGCTCGTATTCCAAATAGGGCTGCGAGGAACTGGTTATACGGCTGAAGATTTCAATGAGGCAAAAGGTTGGGGCTTTAATGTAATTCAGGCTGAAGAATTGTGGCATAAGTCTTTATCACCGATTGCTGATCTTATTAGAAATAAAGTTGGGGCCCACCCAACCTATGTAACTTTTGATATTGATAGTCTTGATCCTGCTTATGCGCCAGGTACAGGTACGCCTGAAATATGCGGTCTTACAACACCTCAAGCAGTGGAACTCGTGCGGGGCTTGCGTGGTTTGAATATTGTTGGCTGTGATTTGGTCGAAGTTTCGCCCCCTTATGATCCCTCTGGCAATACAGCATTAACTGCTGCTAATATACTTTATGAATTATTATGTGTTCTTCCAGGAGTAGAAAATAAATAAAATGACAAATGACAATATAGTGCCAAAAGAATGGGACCGAAATGGGCTTCCAGGTTGGTCGTACTTTAGTGAAAACTTATTAGATGTTGAGAACGAAGAATTATTCAGAAAGCACTGGCAGTTAGTATGCCATACCAATGATATTCCTGAGCCAGGTGACTATCATACTTATGATATAGCCAAAGAGCGGGCTCTTGTAATTCGTGGTCATGATCGGACAATCAGGGCTTTTCATAATTTGTGTCGTCATCGAGGTGCTAGAGTAGTGGCGGGGTCTTCAGGACGATGTAACAAAGCGATGATCTGTCCATATCATGGCTGGGCTTATAATTTAGACGGAACGCTTAGAGGTGTGGCAGAACGAAATTCATTTCCTGAAATGAAAAAGGAAGATTGGGGATTAAAACCTGTAGAAATGGAAATCTGGCATGGATTTATTTTCATAAGATTTAAACCTTCAGAACAACCTTCAGTGAAAAAAATATTAGAACGATTTGAAGAAGAGGTAAGTTATTATAAGCTTGGAGAAATGGTTCCGGATGGCAATGGTGTTTGGAAGGAGTCTCTTGACGTTAATTGGAAATCTATCCGCGACGTCGACAATGAGGGTTATCATGTAAGGCAGGCTCATCCGGGACTTCATGATTTATATGGAAACGATTATTTTGATGAGCCATATATTGATGGAGCATCTAGGTCTGTAGGTTATTTTAGTGGAGGGCCTTCAAAGCTTTGGTCAGTTCAGCAATATAAGAATATTTTACCAAAAGTTGAAAGCTTGCCACCATCAAATCAACAAGCATGGCTATACATAGGTATGTTCCCAAATATCGTGTTAGGACTATATCCCGATAGTGTGATTTACTATCAAGAGCTGCCAGTATCCGCTACTAAAACTATTCAACAAGGTGCAATTTACAAACATCGTGAAGAAACTCGGGAGATGCGGGCTTCAAGATATTTGTCATATAGAATAGACCGAGATACTATGGCTGAAGATCAGATGCTCTGTGTTTGGGCTTGTGAAGCAACTCAGAGCTCAGCTTATGAAGGGATAGTATTATCTGACCTGGAATATGGTTTAAAAACTTTTCACGATCACTTAAGGGATAAAATTCCTGCATTGAAGAAAATACAGGAACCGGTGAAAGAGTCTTTGTGGGCAACTGAAAGTACTGATAGATAAAATGGTCTGGGTAAACTTTTTATGAAAAAAATTCTAAAAACAGAGGGCGCCAACGGTCTTTTACTTGTAAGCCCAACTTTTATTTACGCATTTTTGCTACTTGCTGTTCCTATCGCGGCCGTGGTTACTTTCAGTTTTTGGACGCAGAATTATCTTGATTTGGACACAACTTTCACCTTGGATAATTATAGAGCTGCGGCGCAAGAGCCAATTTATAGAGTATTGCTTTTTAGATCTTTAAAGATTTCTGCAATTGTAACTCTTGCTACTGTCATTTTAGCTTTTCCAATTGCTTATTATATTTCATTTTTTGTACCCGCTAATAGAAAAGCTCTATGGATTTTCCTTATCACAGTCCCATTCTGGACTAGTTATCTTCTACGTATCTTCTTGTGGAAAGTAATATTGGGTTACAATGGAGTATTAAATTCTGGGCTTAAAGGGCTTGGTCTAATAGATGAGCCACTGACTTTTATCTTGTATAATATGAATGCTGTAGTGATTACATTAGCCCACGCATGGGCGCCCTTCGCAATTTTGCCTATCTATGTTGTTTTAGAAAAAATTGATAGAAGTTTATTAGAGGCGAGCTATGATCTTGGCGAAAGTAGATTGATTACTTTCATGAGGGTTACATTGCCACTAGCTCTACCTGGCATCTTGGCTGCAGCTGTTATTGTTTTTATTCCAACAATTGGAGATTATGTGACTCCAAAACTTGTTGGTGGGCCTAGTGGCTTAATGATCTCAAATATGATTCAGCTACAATTTCTTAAAGCAAACAATGCTCCTTTGGGCGCTACTCTCGCCATTTTAGCGATGCTAGCGGTGGTTGTTACATTAGCGTTATTGTGGATTTTTGGAAAACTTTTGACCTGGTTTAATAGAAATTATTTTGGGATATTAAGATGAAGTCTGGTAGGTTTTTAACACTTTTTGTGTGGGTATATTTGTTATTCTTGTATTTGCCGGTAATTTTGCTCCCTTTATTTGCATTTAACACTGGCAAAATTATTGCGTTCCCACTTAAAGGCTTTGGTTTTCAATGGTTCTACGAGCTGGCCAAAATCGAAGCTTTACACACTGCAGTATGGACAAGTCTTAAAATTGCTATCATCACTTCTGTGCTTGCAACTATTTTGGGCATGTTTGCTTCCAGAGCAGCAACAAGGTTCTCTTTTCCAGGCAAGGGACCAATAATGGGATTGATTATGGTTCCACTTGTCTTGCCAGAGATAATTGTTGCGGTCTCTTTAATAGTCGTTCTTATAAAAGTGATGGGGTTGGGTCTTTCTATTTGGACAATTATACTAGGCCATGTGCTTATTTGCGTGCCATTCTCAATTGCCATTCTTAATGGAGCGTTTCGATCATTGGATAAAAGTTTGGAAGAGGCATCAGTTGATTTAGGTGAGACCAAGTGGACTACTTTTAGACTAATCACTCTACCTCTCGTAATGCCTGGAATAATATCATCGTTATTAATTAGCTTTGTCATATCTCTAGATGAATTTATTATTGCATTTTTCTTGACTGGTTCTGAACCTACTTTATCAGTCTACATTTGGGGCATGTTAAGGTTCCCAGGTCGAATACCTGCTGTAATGGCTCTGGGTACTATAATGTTAATTGTATCTTTATTGCTTTTAACTGCGTCAGAATACTTTAGAAGACGTGGATTAAGGCGAAGTGGCGTACAGGATGTTGGAGGGTTTATATGAAACCAATAATTGATTTGATTAATGTTGATAAATCATATGGTGATTTGCGAGCTCTTAAAGGGGTCTCAGCACAAATTATGGAAGGGGAGTTTTTTTCGTTACTTGGCCCTTCAGGCTGTGGAAAAACAACTCTTCTCAGAACAATAGCTGGATTTGAAGATTTAACGGATGGCGTCGTCTTAATTGATGGGAAAGACATGGATGGTGTCCCTCCCAATCAACGGCCAGCAAATATGGTTTTCCAATCATATGCAATATTCCCGCATCTAAATGTTGGTGAGAACGTGGCGTTTGGTTTAAGAAGAAAAAAAATGTCCATTTTGGAGAAAAAAGAAAAAGTTAAAGAAGCTTTAAAAATGGTAGGTTTAGTTGGATATGAAAACCGATCATCTCATACGCTATCTGGTGGTCAACGGCAGCGTGTTGCTCTTGCCAGAGCATTGATATTGAGACCTCGGGTTTTGTTGCTTGATGAGCCTTTGTCTGCCCTGGATAAAAAATTAAGAGAGCAAATGCAGACTGAACTGAGGAGACTTCAGCGCCAAGTAGGGATAACTTTTATATTGGTAACACATGATCAAGAAGAAGCATTAATAATGTCTGACAGAATTGCTGTGATGTTTGATGGTGAAATTGCTCAGTTAGACAGTCCCCAGGAGTTATATTCTCGTCCAAAAACAAAAGAGGTTGCTAATTTCATTGGCATAATGAATTTTTTACCAGCCATAGCTAGTGATGCAAAGGATGGATTGATTAAGGTGAAAATTCCCGGATTAGGAGATGCATTGATTGGAGAAGATCAGGCACCATCTGGATCAATTGGAACTCAAATCGGCATACGACCTGAAATGTTAACTATTTTATTGAGTGATGATCAAAAAGCAGAAAAAGAAGTAGTAGGCACAGTTGTTGAAGTGAACTATTATGGTGATATGAGTTATTATTCGATTGCACTCGACGGGGTCACAGAGCCATTAAGCGTTTCGATGCGCAATACGGCTGGTCGAAAAGTTCTTGAGCCAAATGATAAAACTCGAGTAGGCTGGGGCGCTGAAAGTCTTATACTTTTGGACTGAAAAAATAAAAATTATTTATATTGAAAGCTGATAGTAAAAAGGCCGCATAAAGCGGCCTTTTTGTAATTCAAAATTATAATATTTAAA
>CESO01029246.1_pt1 | contig 19253 bp, 16 predicted proteins | sample 356341 | NCBI WGS metagenome assembly CESO01 (sample SAMEA2621812, study PRJEB7988) | marine metagenome | biome: marine biome (ENVO:00000447); feature: deep chlorophyll maximum layer (ENVO:xxxxxxxx); material: "saline water (ENVO:00002010), including plankton (ENVO:xxxxxxxx)" | depth 35 m | reverse complement strand
AAACCATACGGGGCCAACCTATGATTCAGGCTACAGTTTCAATGTTCCAGTTCAGGAAGCTTATGATGCTTTTGCACCCGGAGACGCCCGAAGAGATGTTTCTATTTTAGACATTGTTGCTTGGGCCAGTGCTACAGCTGCTGAATATGTTGAAGGCTATGAGCATACTGGCTTTTATAACCGTAAGTATCTGCCACGCAAAGGAGATCAAAACATTGGCGATCAAAACTTGACCAATCCTAATAATTACAGATCCATTCGTTTTGCGGATGTTTTGTTAATGGCTGCTGAGGCATTTAACAGAGGTCAAATAGACGACACCAAAGCTCAAACGTATCTAAATATGGTAAGAGTTCGCGCTTTTGGCAATGCTAACAACAACATTTCATCTACGGGGACAGTGCTAACGGATGCCATTTATGAAGAGCGAAGATTGGAACTTATGGGGGAAGGACACCGTTTCTTTGACCTTGTAAGAACTGGTCAAGCAGCATCAGCCATTGAAGGCTTTGTTGCTGATAAACATGAAGTTTTTCCAATACCTTTTGAAGAAATTCAATTTTCTAATGGCAACTGGAATCAAAATCCAAATTATTAAAATATAAAGACGATGAAAACAATAAGATATATATTGAGCTTATGTTTAATAGCACTGACCGTTTGGACTTGTGCTGATGACGAAAAGAATGTGGATTTTGCTAATACTGCAACGGCACCAGCAAATCTAGCCATTCAATTTGATGTTACCCAGGACAATACTGGACTTGTAACCATGTTACCAACAGCCGAGGGTGCGGTGTCCTTTGACATTGCTTTTGGTGATGACACCCCAGATCCGGTGTCAATAGAAAATGGAGAAAATTTATCGCACAATTATGTGGAGGGGACATACACTGTTTCTGTAACTGCTTTTGGGGTTACAGGACTTACGTCTAACCTAACGCAAGAGCTGGTCATTTCGTTTGAACCCCCTACAAATTTGGAGGTATTCATTGAAAATGACCCAGCAGTTTCCAAGCAAGTCAATGTGACTGTAAATGCAGATTTTGCTGTAAACTTTGAAGTTTACTCTGGGGAGTCAGGGGTTGTTGATCCCGTAGTTGCTAATATTGGAGATACAGCTAATGTTCAATATTCTGAGGCTGGAATTTATGACATTACCGTTATAGTTTTGGGCGCTGCTGTTGAAACTACAACCTATGTAGAAGAGGGTTTTGAGGTGACGGAAATTTTAGCACCTACAGAAGCAGCTCCCACACCTTCGCCGCGTGAACCTGAAGACGTCGTCTCTATATTTAGTGATGCCTACAACAATGTAACATTGGACGAACTTCCTACGGCTTGGTCATCAAGTGGATTTACGGAGACATCGGTTGAATCTAACAATATTTGGCAATTAAGTAATATAGATTTTATAGGAATGGTGACTAATTACGCGGAAGGTATTGACCTTTCTCAAATGGAAACTATGCACATTGACTACTGGGTTCCTGATGGAGTTACAAATGAATTAATGGTTAAAATTGTTAATACAGTAGATGGCGGAGAAGATATTGAATCTTTAGGTACCACGGTTAGTGGATCATGGCAATCAATTGAGCTGGATATGAGTGGATTTGATGGAGGCAATCTTGCAAATAAAGAAAAAATCACGCAAATTTTGATAGATTCTGATGGCCTTGCTTCACTGGTTTACATTGATAACTTTTATTTTTATAGGGAGCAATCACAACCAGTAAATTCTCCTCTAACCGGGACATGGCAAGTTGCTTCAGAGCCAGGGTCTTTGGCAGTTGGACCAAACCAGGGTTCATCTCAATGGTTTTCAATCGATGCAGTTGGTGTGAACGACAGAGCTTGTTATTTTGATGACACTTATGTATTTGGTAGTGATGGTAGTTTTTCAAATGTATTGGAAGAACAAACCTGGATTGAAGGTTGGCAAGCAGGTTTTGATGGCTGTGGCGCACCCGTTGCTCCACACGATGGTACTAATCCTGCCACATATAGTTTTGATGAATCTTCAGGGCTTTTAACTATTTCAGGCTTGGGGGCTTACATTGGCTTACCAAAAGCTATTAATTCAGGTGAAATTGATAATCCCGCTAATGCAGCATCCTCAATCACTTATATTGTAGATTTAGTTGATGATTCAACAGCTATTATTGATATTGAAGCTGGCTCTGGCGTTTGGTGGAGATATAAACTAGTAAAAAATTAAAATTATGAAATACTTAAAATATTATTTATCAATTCTTTTTCTTTCGTTAATTGTACTTACAGCATGCGAACAAGAGAATTACGAATTTGGTCCTATAACAACTCCCTCTAATTTAGAAGTCAGTTTTGATATCGTTGGTGCGGATGAGAACAACCCCTACGGGGATGGAAGTGGTATAGTTCATTTTATTGCCACAGCCAACAATGCTATTAATTATCAATTTATAATTGATGGTGAGACCGCTGCAGTTTCCTCATCTGGCGTATTTCAAAGAACTTTTTATAATATAGGGGTAAACACTTATGATATCGTTGTGTTAGCTACAGGAACGGCAGGCAATGCGAGTTCAATCGCACTTAGCATAGAAGTGTTGGCCACTTACACCCCCCCAGAAGCACTTATACAAGCACTTACTGGTGGCAGTTCTAAAACCTGGCGTGTAAAATCTGAAGTTTCAAATCACTTTGGATTGGGCCCTGTAGGTGGTACAACCCCTTGTGAATGGTATGGTGCGGGTGTCGAAGAAAAAACAGGTGTTGGTGCTTATGATGACCGCTGGGTTATCAATTCTGATGGAACCATAAATCACATTACCAACAATGATATTTTTGGAAGGGCCGCTCAAGTCTTTGCAGATTTGGGAGATAATGGAACAGGTGGCGTTGATGGTGCAGATATTTTAAATTATCAGTTTGCAGATTATACAGATAATTGGGTGATTACGGACCCAGGCCAAGTTTCTATCAATTTGACAGGCAATGCCTTTTTTACTTATTACACTGGAGGCAATCATGTTTACGAAATTTGGGATTACAACGAAAACGAATTGTACCTAAAAACTGTTGATGGAGCCAATGAGTTTACTTGGTGGTTTGTTTTAATTGCAGAATAATATTAAATTAACAATAAAATGAGGCGGGTATAACTGTCTGCCTCTTTATCAATTTTATCATGCTAAAAAAAATCAATTTTTCTATACTATTCCTTGTAGCTGCTTTCTTTATGGTTGTATCCTGTTCATCTGATAGTGATACATCTTCAAACGACAATACGGGCAACCAATCTAATGGTGTTTCAAATTTAGAGGTGAATGTAACTATTCAAGGCGAGGATGAAGAGAATCCGAATGGAGACGGATCGGGTGTTTTTTATGGAAACGCGACAGCGGACAATGCCGTTAGTTATGGTTTTAGAATAGGTAATAGCGGCGAGGAATCTCAAAACACCACAGGAGAATTTTCATTTACACTCACAAACCAAGGTCTCAATCAATTTCCATTTTATGTTTATGCCTATGCTGCAGATGGAACGTCAATTTCTAAAATCACGAATTTAGCAATCGATGTTGAAGGCAATGGGGGTTCTGGAAACAACGATGTACTTGTTTGGTCCGATGAATTTGACGGAACAGGTTCAATTGATTCTTCCAAGTGGACTACAGAAACCGGTGGCGGTGGTTGGGGCAATCAAGAAGAACAGATATATACATCTAGTTCTAATAATGTTAGAAAAGAACAGAACGTATTAAAGATTAAAGTAAGAAAGGAGGCGAACGGGACTTATACATCTGCTCGTATCATAACTGAAGATAAATTTGAATTTAAATACGGCCGTGTAGAAATCCGTGCAAAGCTACCATCTGTTCAAGGATCATGGCCAGCATTATGGATGTTGGGAGCTAATCTTAGAGATCCTGGTGTTGGTTGGCCACAGTGTGGTGAAATTGATATTATGGAACAGTTTGAAAATAAGAATAGTGTTCATTCTACTTTGCACTGGAAGCGAGCGAATGGGGAACGAGCTCTATATGGTGAGAATACAACAAACGCCACATCATCAAATTGGCATGTATACGCGTTGGAATGGACGCCAACAAGCATTAAATCATATTTAGATGGCAATGAGTTTTTCTCTATGAATATTTCTGGCGTTGATCCATATTATCCTTTTAACGAAGACTTCTTTTTCATTTTTAATGTAGCCATGGGCGGTACCAACGGTGGTGTAATAGATCCTAATTTACAGCAAGGCTTTGTAGATGCTATGGAAGTTGATTACATCCGAGTTTATCAATAAGAAATGAGGTTTTAAGACCTTAAAATTCAACCATGATTTTAAGATTACTATTCTTTCTAACGCTTTTATTTGTCCAAAAAACAGACAAGCCCCCAAAAGGAGCTGTCATTTTTATTGATAATTTCAAAAATACGTCTTTAGACCTCAAACATTGGAATTATGATTTGGGAGATGGTTGTCCAGAGCTTTGTGGATGGGGCAATAAGGAATATCAACACTATACAAAAGAAAATGTTTTTTTGAGAAATGAAAAATTGGTCATTAAAGCTACTAAAGAAAAAGACCGCTATTTTTCGGGGCGTATTACCACCAAGGATAAAATTGAATTTCAGTACGGAACTGTGGAAGTCAAGGCAAAACTTCCCAGAGGTAAAGGAGTTTGGCCAGCAATATGGATGTTAGGACATGATATAGATGAAAATTATTGGCCCGGTTGTGGAGAAATAGACATTATGGAATATGTAGGAAAAACCCCTGGGGAAATTCACAACACCCTACATACAAAAGACAGCTATGGAATTTCAAAAAACACTAAAATAACAACGTTAAAGAACATTGAAGATGGTTTTCATGTCTACAAAATGAATTGGGATAAAAATCAGATTCAATTTTCAATCGACAATGAAATTGGATACACTTTTGCGCCTAAAGAAAAGTCAGATACCATTTGGCCTTTTGATAAACCGTTCTACTTGATATTAAATTTAGCAGTAGGGGGCTATTTTGGTGGATTTGAAGTGGACGATACTATTTTCCCTCAAGAATTTATCATTGACTACATTAAAGTTTACAAGACCCCTACAATGTAAGCATCGCCTGTATCTTTTCAGTAATTAGTTCCGTTGCGCCCTTGTTTTTATCAACGTATGTTTTGTTCTTTTGACCACAAGCATGTCTGAAGTTTTCATCATCTAAAAAAGCATCTAAAGCTTTTTTAAAGCTAGAAGCGTCACCAACACTCACCAACCCACCTTGTGCTAACATGGCTTTTGCTTCTGGGAACCCATCATAATTTCTCCCAATAATAATAGGAACACCAAAGACGGCGGCTTCTAGGGTATTGTGCAGCCCAGTTGATCCCATGGCTCCTCCAATGTAGGCCACCTTTGCATATTGGTATAGCTTTGTTAAAAGGCCTATAGTATCTACAATTAAAACCTGTTTTTTGGAAAGGGTTTCCATATTGTAATTTGTGTACAAAACAGCCTTGTCTCCAAGACTATTTTTAAGTTTTTGAATCCCTTGTTTTTCAATTTTATGCGGGGCAATTATAAATTTCAAATCTTGTTTTGCTTCTTTGATGTAACTCCTCAAAACCGCGTGGTCTTCTTGCCAAGTACTGCCAGCAACAATACATGTTTTATTATCAATAAAAGCTTCCACAAACGCCAGTGTGTTATTTTGCTCTAATTGACTCGAAACACGGTCAAAGCGCGTATCGTTTGAAACGGTTACTTCATTGAATCCGATCCCTTTCAGCAATGCTTTTGAACCTTTGTCCTGTGTAAAAATATGATCAAAGCTGAACAAAAATCGCCCCCATTTTTTGAAATAAGATTTGAAAAAATATTGCTGAGGTCTGAACAAGGCTGAGATTAAAAAAACTTTTGCTGAATGGCTTTTTAGTGCCAATAAATAATTGGGCCAGAGTTCATATTTCACAAAAACAACCAAGCTTGGCCTGACAGTATTTAAAAATAAGTTAACATTTTTTTTAGTGTCCAAAGGAAGATAAACAATCAAAGGTGTGATGGGGTTTTCTTGTCTAATCTCATAGCCTGAGGGTGAGAAAAAGGAAAGTACAATTTTTGCTTTCGGGTGTTTTGATTTAAGATTTTTAAAAACCGGAAGGCCTTGCTCATACTCCCCCAAAGAAGCGCAGTGAAACCAAAAAACAGTATCGCCTTTACCAATGTTTTTGAGTAAAAAGTTAAGGGTTTTTTTGCGCCCAATAACGCCTTTTTTAATTTTTTCATTAAAGAGACCTAAAGCTGGGAGCACAGCGTTAACCAGCTGAATTGCAAAATTATAGACTACAGTCAAAGGGTGTGGTTTTTAACAAAAATACATTCTTTATCTTAATTTTAGCATTTGCGCCTTGCTAATTTTGTATTTTTGCATTGGCTAATAACTTAAAGTATCGAATGTAAATTACTATGAAAAAAATCCAAATGGTTGACCTAAAGGGTCAATATCAAGACATAAAACATTCAGTAGATAACACCATTCAAAAAGTTATTGATGAGGCCTCATTTATAAATGGGCCTAAGGTCAAGGAGTTTCAAACAAACCTTGAAAATTATTTAGGGGTTAAACATGTCATTCCATGTGCAAATGGAACTGATGCGCTTCAAATTGCTATGATGGGCGTGGGACTAAAACCTGGTGATGAGGTCATAACAGCGGATTTTACTTTTGCCGCGACCGTAGAAGTAGTTGCACTTTTGGGGCTTACTCCGGTTTTAGTAGATGTAGAACCAAACAATTTTAATATTGACATAGAGTGCATTAAAAAAGCCATAACCTCAAAGACCAAGGCCATTGTTCCTGTCCACTTGTTTGGCCAATGTGCCAATATGGAGGCTATTTTAAAGATTGCAAAAGACAATAACCTTTTTGTAATTGAAGATAATGCCCAAGCGATTGGAGCAAATTATACCTTCTCTGATGGGTCTAAAGCTAAGGCTGGAACATTAGGAGACGTGGCATCCACCTCTTTTTTTCCCTCCAAAAACTTGGGCTGTTACGGAGACGGTGGTGCAATTTTCACCAATGATGATGATTTGGCCCACAAAATTAGAGGTATTGTAAATCATGGAATGTACAAACGCTACCACCATGATGTGGTTGGTGTTAATTCTCGCTTAGATTCCATTCAAGCCGCAGTTTTAGACGCAAAACTTCCGAAGTTAGACTCTTACAATAAAGCACGCCAAAATGCGGCTAAAAAATACAACACAGCTTTTAGAGCCCACCCAAATTTAGTAACTCCCAAATCTGGAAGAGATTGTGATAATATTTGTGATAATTGTGATTGTCATGTATTTCATCAATACACCTTAAAGTTGAAAAATGCTAATCGTGATGGTTTGGTGGCACATTTAAATACTAAGGGTATTCCTTGTGGGGTCTATTATCCAATTCCTTTACATAGGCAAAAGGCTTATAAGAGCGAACGCTATAATGAAGCAGATTTTAAAGTGACCAATCAATTGTCTAAAGAAGTTTTTTCACTTCCTATGCACACAGAACTGGAGGATGATCAAATCGATTATATCGTAAATACAATAAAAGAATTCTTAGGATAAAGGTTTTGATTTTCTGTTTTTTTCTTTGAAAGCCGATATCAAAATCAAAACCATTCCTGTCGTTACAGACAAATCAGCGAGGTTAAAAATACCAGTCCTAGCAAAGTTAAAATCCATAAAAAGAAAATCGGTCACGGACCCATAAACAAAGCGGTCGTATAAATTTGCAATGCCGCCACCCACAATACAACTTAGGCCAATTGTGGTCAATCGGTCAATGGATTTGTTTGTAAATAAGTAATATAGAACTGAGGTCAATACCAAGAACGGTACAATGAGCAAAAAAATTATTTTTATTGTTGGGTTTGCCTCACTTCCCATCCCCAGAAATGCCCCTGAATTTTCAACATTCATCAATTGAAGGAGTTCTCCAATGAGCTCTGTGCGAGACCCCGGAACCACCTTTTCTCTTACTAAATATTTAGTGTATTGATCCGCTCCAATGTTGAGGAAAATTAGTAATAGGATGTAAATTTGTTTTTTTTGCATATTTAATTTTCAAAAATCGCGGCAGCGGTATTTGCATTTCTGTTGATTTTTCGCACCAGCCCTTGTAAGACGTTTCCTGGTCCCACTTCAATAAAACTTTTCGCACCGTCCATGATCATCTGTTCTATAGTTTGAGACCACCTAACAGGCGCTGTCAGTTGGGCAATTAAATTAGTTTTTATAGTTGCTGTTTCAGTAACCGCTGCGGCCGTTGTGTTTTGGTAAATTGGACAACTTGGGGTATTAAAAACTGTATTTTCAATTGCACTGGCAAGTTGTTCTCTTGCTGGCTCCATAAGTGGGGAGTGAAAAGCCCCACCAACGGGAAGAACCAAGGCTCTTCTTGCGCCTTTTTCTTTTAAAACTTCACAAGCCTTGTGAATGGGTTCAATCCCACCCGAAATTACCAATTGCCCAGGGCAATTGTAATTGGCGGCTACCACAATGCCTTGAATGTCTTGGCAAACAGCCTCCACAACTTCATTTTCTAAGCCTAGCACAGCCGCCATAGTTCCTTCTGTTAATTCGCAGGCTTTTTGCATGGCCTCGGCGCGCTGCGCGACTAGTTTTAATCCACTTTCAAAGCCCATAGCATTACTGGCCACCAATGCAGAAAATTCCCCAAGAGAATGGCCTGCAACCATATCTGGATTAAAATTACCTCCTAAACACTTGGCTAAAATAACAGAGTGTATGAAAATCGCTGGCTGCGTAACTTTGGTTTGCTTTAAATCTGCAGCTTCACCTTCAAACATGATTTTAGTGATTTCAAAACCTAAAATAGTGTTGGCTTTTTCAAACAATGCTCTTGCCTCTTCAGATTGTTCGTATAGGTTCTTGCCCATTCCAGAAAACTGAGCTCCCTGACCCGGGAAAATAAATGCATTCATAAAGTTAAATTTGATGGTTTATTGCTGCTTCTCTTGTAAGTGATAAAACTAAAATCACAGGCATGGTTTTCATCCTTTAATATGCGTTCTCTTTTAATTTCTTCCCATTGATTTAAATCTATTTCAGGAAAATAAGTGTCTCCTTCAAAGTTTCCATGAACCCGCGTTAATTCGATAATTGAAGCATAGGGTAAGGCTTGTTTGTAAATTTCTCCCCCTCCAATGATGTAAGGTTGCTCATCATTTTGGATGGCTTCAATCGCTTTTTCAATAGAATTAACAACCACAACACCCTGGGGGACTGCGTAATTAGCTTGACGCGTAATAACAATATGTGTTCGGTTGGGCAATGGCTTTGGAAAGCTTTCAAATGTTTTTCGTCCCATGATCATATGGTGCCCAGAAGTTAAATATTTGAAGCGTTGTAAATCAATACTCAAATCCCATATGAGATCGTTGTCCTTGCCTATAACTTGGTTCTCTGATACCGCTACAATTACAGTAAGAGTTGGATGTTTTATTGTTTTCAATAGACTAAACATTTTATGTGCAAAAATAACACTTTCACATATAATTATACCGCGACTTTGCCTTTAATATGTGGATGTGGGTCATAATCTATAAGTGTAAAATCATCAAAAGTAAAATCAAAAATGTTTGTTATTTCTGGGTTTAAAATCATCTTTGGCAATGGTTTAGGAGCCCTTGAACGCTGAAGCTCTAATTGTTCCATATGGTTGTTGTAAATATGAGCGTCTCCAAAAGTATGTATAAATTCTCCGGCCTCATAGCCACAAACTTGTGCCATCATCAAAGTAAATAAAGCGTATGATGCAATGTTAAAAGGAACCCCCAAGAAAATATCTGCACTGCGTTGGTACAATTGACAAGAAAGCTTTCCTTCGTGTACATAAAACTGAAAAAAAGCATGACAGGGAGGCAAAGCCGCTTTTCCGTTGGCTACATTTTCTGAAAAAGATTTTGAAGTGTCAGGAAGTACAGAAGGATTCCATGCAGAAACAAGCATTCTGCGGCTGTTAGGGTTGTTTTTCAAGGCTTGAATCACCGATTTTATTTGATCAATTTCGTCGCTGTTCCAATTGCGCCATTGGTGCCCATAAACAGGACCTAAATCCCCATTTTCATCTGCCCATTCGTTCCAAATACGAACACCATTTTCTGTTAAATATTCAATATTTGTATCGCCCTTTAGGAACCAAAGCAATTCGTAAACAATAGATTTTAAGTGAAGTTTTTTTGTTGTAACCATTGGAAAGCCATCGCTTAAATCGAAACGCATCTGATAACCAAACACGCTTTTTGTTCCGGTTCCTGTGCGGTCGCCTTTTTCATTTCCATGCTTCAAAACATGGCCGACTAAATCAAGATATTGCTTCATAAAAATGAATTATTTATAACGACTTAAAAATAATTAATACCCCCAATAATAGGAAGCGAAGTAACTTAATAATTTGAAAAGTTATCAACGAATTTTTAGCCGATGATGCCCCCTGCGATGGTCGCAGAGAGAAGCGAAGCGATGGTGCCCCCAATGAGCGCTTTTATCCCCAATTCAGAAAGGTTTTTTCTTTGCCCAGGTGCCAATGAACCAATACCACCAATTTGAATCCCAATAGAAGCAAAATTAGCAAACCCACACAGCATATAGGTTGCCATAATTATAGATTTTTGATACTTCAAATGGATTGGATTTGTAATGTCTTTTAAATCTGCCAACTGAATGTATCCAATAAACTCACTTGCAGCGAGTTTAATTCCCAGAAGCTGGCCCATAAGTGCCATATCTTCTTTTGCGACCCCTATCAGCCACATCAATGGTGCAAAAGTGTAACCAAGTATAAATTCAAGCGATAAGCCATCATAGGTTGTATTGGATGCAATAAGTTCATTCAGTGAGCTAAACTTCCAATTTACATTTAATGTGTCTATGACAATTCCATCAAAATTTGCGATTCCACCAAGAATTCCATTAAACATGGCGATGAAGGCCACAAATACCAACAGCATGGCACCCACATTAATCGCAAGCTTTAAGCCTTCCGTTGTTCCATTGGCAATGGCTTCTAAAATATTTGAACCAATTTTTTCTTTTGAAACTGAGATATCGGTACTAATTTCCTCTGTTTGAGGGAAGAGGATTTTAGAAATCACAATAGCTCCAGGCGCTGCCATCACAGAGGCAGCCAATAAGTGTTTGGCATAAAAAAGTTGTGATGCCGCGTCATCGCCACCAAGAAATCCAATATATGCTGCCAACACTGCACCAGCAACGGTCGCCATGCCACCCATCATTACCAATAAGATTTCAGACCTATTCATCTTTTCTAAATAGGGTTTTATCAACAATGGTGCTTCCGTTTGGCCCAAGAAAATATTTCCAGCTACACTCAAACTCTCCGCCCCTGAAATTTGTAGGATCCTGCTGAGCAGCCACCCCATACCTTTGACAATTTTTTGAATGAAACCAAGATAAAAAAGCACTGAAGTCAGCGCCGAAAAGAAAATAATTGTAGGGAGCACTTGAAAGGCAAAAATATACCCAAATGATTCAATATTGAGCATGTCTCCAAATAAAAATTGGCTGCCGGCTTGCGTAAATCTTAAGATAGCAATGAAGCCTTGTCCTACATATTCAAAGGCTCTCATTATGAAGGGAACTTTTAAGACGCCAATTGCAATAATAAGTTGAAAGGCCAAACCAATTCCCACGTTCTTCCATTTGATGGCTTTTCTGTTGTTACTTAGTAAAAATGAAATGTAAATAAGCACTACCATTCCAAGCAACCCACGAAAAAAGCTCTCTCCACTAAAGCCTTGACTTTGAATGATTTCGTTGGAAACCTTTTGGGCAAAAGTTGTTTGAGTTGTAGAAAGTAGAAATAAAGCTAAATATGATTTCATATAAATATTGGTTAATGCATTAGCGCTTAGAAATTTCATCTCTTATTTTGGCAGCTAATTCGTAATCTTCGTCTTTTACTGCCTTTTTCAAAAGGTCTTTTAAATCCGATAGCGACAAGTTTTTAAAAGTCTCATCTGAAGCGGCCTCTATTTCATTTTGCTTTTCAACAATCTCATTGTCAAAAACAAAACTCTCTTCTGTTTTTTCTCCATCTTTTTCAGGGTTTATTTTTAAAATTACGCCTGCTTTTTCCAAGATATTTTTGTAGGTAAATATTGGCGCAGAAAAGCGTAACGCAAGGGCTATGGCGTCACTGGTTCGCGCATCAATAATTTCTTCTATAGCATCTCTTTCACAAATTAAAGAAGCATAAAACACACCATCTACAAGCTTGTGAATAATGACTTGTTTGACGGCAATATCATAACGGTCAGAGAAATTTTTAAATAAATCATGGGTGAGCGGTCGTGGTGGGCTAATGTCTTTCTCTAGTGCAATTGCAATAGATTGAGCTTCAAAAGCTCCAATGACAATGGGGAGTTTTCGCTCGCCGTTTTCTTCGCTTAAGATAAGCGCATAGGCACCACTTTGTGTTTGGCTGTAGGAAATTCCTTTTATATTTAGTCGAACTAAACTCATCGTTTGCACTAACAAATAACAATTTTAATTCCTAAAATACCAAACTTCTATGCTATTTATTTTAGGGCTTAAGTATTTTGAGCTTTAAAAGCCTTTAGTTTTTCTATTAGCTTGGGAACAACCTCAAAGGCATCCCCAACAATTCCATAATCAGCTGCCTTAAAAAAGGGCGCCTCAGGATCGGTGTTGATGACCACTTTCACTTTAGACGAACTAACACCTGCTAGGTGTTGAATGGCACCGGATATACCAATGGCGATGTAAAGGTTGCTCGCTACGGGTTTACCGGTTTGACCCACGTGTTCGCTGTGAGGTCTCCAACCAAGATCTGAAACAGGCTTTGAACAAGCCGTTGCAGCACCCAATACCGTTGCTAAATCTTCAACTAAATTCCAGTTTTCGGGACCTTTTAACCCACGGCCTGCGGAAACAACAATATCAGCATCTGCGATTGAAACCTTATCCGTTGCTTTATCAATACCTTTTACAACAACTTTTGAAGGTATGATTTCTGGGCTAAAAACTTCCACTATAGATGAGACCGCTTGTTCCACCAATCCAAAAGCGTTGTTTGATAATCCGATAATTTTGATCTCTGTTGAAATTTCAGTTTTTGAAAAAGCCTTATTTGTAAAAACACTTCTTTTGACTTGAAAGGGAGCCGTACTGTCTGGTAAATCTACAACATTAGGCACATACCCAGCATCCAGACCAAAGGAAAGCAAAGGGGCTAAATACTTGCAGTCTGCACTGCTGCTCAAAACGACCACTTTGGATTGCTCCCTTTCCACTGCTTGCTTTAAAATATCGGCATAAGTTTCAGCATTGTAGTCCTCAGTTATTTTTACGCTTAAAACTTTATCAACCCCATAATTACTTAGTGTAGAGACATCATCGGCATTAAAAACAACCGCTGATAAAGAACTGTTTAATGTATTCGCCAAGGCTCTTCCATAAGAAGCAACTTCCAAAGCTGCTTTTTTAAAACTTCCATTTTCGGATTCAATATATACGAGTACAGACATAGATTTGATATTTAGAGCACTTTGGCTTCGTTGTGTAAAAGGGTTATAAGTTCATCAATATTTTCGGCATCTACCATTTTTATGGCGCCTTTAGGAGCGGGTTTTTCAAAAGAAATAGTGCGAGTTTTTTCTTGAATATTTTCAGGCTCAATAACCCGCAGAGGTTTTTTTCGAGCCATCATAATGCCTCGCATGTTTGGAATTTTTAAATCACTTTCTTCAACCAACCCTTTTTGACCCCCTATTACCAGCGGGAGAGCGGTTGACAATGTTTCTTTACCTCCGTCGATTTCACGAACAGCCGTTGCATTCTGTCCCTCAACGTCCAAAGAAATGCAGTTGTTGACAAAGCTGGCTCCTAAGCTTGCGGCAATCATTCCAGGAACAACACCACCATTATAGTCTATAGATTCTCTTCCAGCGATAATTAAATCGTAGTCTCCATCTTTGGCAATTTTAGAAAGTTCAGTAGCGACTGCAAATCCGTCCGTAGCAGTTGTGTTAATTCTTAAGGCTGCATCTGCGCCAATGGCCAGCGCTTTTCTCAATGTTGGCTCTGTTTCTGCACCTCCAACATTGACCACATCAACGCTAGCATCTTGACGTTCCTTGAACCACATGGCTCGCGTCAAACCAAATTCGTCATTGGGATTGATTACAAACTGTACGGCATTGCTGTCAAATTTTGTATTGTCTTCTGTGAAATTTATCTTGGAAGTAGTATCTGGAACATGGCTGATACAAACTAAAATCTTCATTATTTTGGATTGTTATAATTACAAAACAAAATTACAAAAAAAGATTTAATTTCCTATGCATGCATAGGAAATTTTTAAATAAGATAAGCTTTAAATATGATTGTTTATTGTTATTTTTGCTTCGCAGAAAAATCACTAATTCTGTTTAACAAATTTTTGTCACCGCTACATCTGATGTAGGTAAGATAGGACTCAACTTATGAAAACATTACAATTTAGAGAAGCTATTTGTGAAGCCATGAGCGAAGAAATGCGCCGCGATGAAAGCATTTATTTGATGGGTGAAGAAGTCGCAGAATATAATGGAGCTTACAAGGCTTCAAAAGGGATGCTTGATGAGTTTGGAGAGAAACGCGTTATTGATACCCCCATTGCTGAGCTGGGTTTTGCGGGAATTGCCGTTGGATCAACCATGACAGGTAATAGGCCGATTGTAGAATTCATGACCTTTAATTTTTCATTAGTAGGGATTGATCAAATAATAAACAATGCTGCAAAAATCAGACAAATGTCTGGAGGACAGTTTAAATGTCCAGTCGTATTTAGAGGTCCTACAGCTTCAGCAGGGCAGTTGGCTGCGACCCACTCCCAAGCATTTGAAAGTTGGTTTGCAAATTGCCCTGGACTGAAAGTTATTGTCCCTTCAAATCCTTATGACGCCAAGGGGTTACTCAAGGCGGCTATTCGAGATGACGATCCTGTTATTTTTATGGAAAGTGAACAAATGTATGGTGATAAAGGCGAAGTGCCCGAAGGGGAATACATCTTACCTATTGGAGTTGCTGAAATCAAACGTGCTGGTTCTGATGTGACAGTTGTTTCCTTTGGAAAGATTATTAAAGAAGCTTATAAAGCGGCAGACGTTCTTGAAAAAGAAGGTATTTCTTGTGAAATTATTGATTTGAGAACCGTACGCCCCCTGGATATAAATACAGTTTTACAATCTGTTAAAAAAACCAATAGATTGGTTATATTAGAAGAGGCTTGGCCCTTTGGAAATGTTTCAACAGAAATCACATATCAAATTCAGGAAAAAGCCTTCGACTATTTAGATGCACCTATCATTAAGATCAATACAGCGGATACACCAGCCCCGTATTCTCCTGTTTTGTTAGAAGAATGGCTTCCCAACAGTGGCGACGTTGTGAAAGCAGTAAAAAAAGTATTGTACAATTAATACATTACTATTTTGCCTCACTTCATTGAACTAATTAATATTTAAATATGAAGTATACTTTATTTTATTTTGGGTTGTTTCTTTCAGCATATATTTCTGCTCAGACCTACGTTAGCGGAACTATCTTTGATAATAAAGGTGAAATAATCGCATTTGCAAATGTGATGTTTAAGAACTCTTCAGAGGGCGTCATTTCAGATATAAATGGCAATTTTGTCTTAGATTCTCAGAATAATTACTCTTCAATAGTTGTGTCTTATATTGGATACGAAACTAATGAAATAAAATTATCAGACAACAAAAATTCAGAGTTAAATATTATTTTAAAAAAAGGCTTTAAGCTTGAAGAAGTACTTATTGTTGACAGGCCCAAGAAACGACTCAAAAAAAAAGAAAACCCTGCTTTTAGGATTTTAAAGGGAATTTGGGCAAATAAAAAAAGAAATGGTTTGAATCTCGTTGATGCCTATGCTTATAAAAAGTACTCATCAACAGAAGTGGGCTTAAATAATATTGACCAAAATTTTTTGAGAAAGATTTTTAGAAAGGATTATGACTCCTTGATTTCAATTATAAAGCAAGATAAGCGTAATAAAAGATTTTACATTCCAATATATCTCAGCGAAATTATTCAGAAGGTTTACGGAGACAATCGTTTAAACAAGCGGCTAGAGTTGACTGAGGCAGAAAAAGAAAAGGGAATTCAACAAGACGGATTTGTATTTGATCGTATAAGTAATGTTTTTGCAGAAATCAATATTTATGATAATAATATAGAGCTATTGAATAAAACATTTGTAAGTCCACTTTCCAGCGATGGTTTCGGTTCTTACGATTATGTTTTACAAGATAGTATTGTATCGGATTCTAAAACACGTTACCGTATTTATTTTTTTCCTAAAAGAGAGGCTGACCTTGTTTTTGAAGGCAGTTTCATTGTCACTGAAGATTTTTTTGCAGTCAATGAAATTAGCATGAAAGTCAATTCAAATATAAATTTAAATCTCATTCGTAATTTGTACATAGAAAAATCATTTATTATCGAAAATGACAGTGTTTTTCTTCCTGAAACAAATGTTTATGAGGCAGACTTTACAATATTAACCAAATCTGAAAAAAACAAGGGTCTTTATGTTAAGCGTACTGAAAAATTTGAAAGTTATGATTTTAAACAAACTAGATCACCTAATTTTTATAACAATAATGTTGTTAAAATTAAACAAAATCAATTCGCTAAAAGTTCTGATTATTGGAAGAAAAACCTCCCTGTCAGCGTTGACAATAGCGAAACAGAATCTGTTCTCATAAATCTCAAAGCAAACAGAAAGATAAATAATATAACAGGCCTATTGAGAACGCTTTCGAGCGGTTATTTCAAGCTTTCTAATTCAATTGAATTTGGATCGGTTTGGAGCACTTTTGCAAATAACGATGTCGAAGGGTTGAGGATGGCTTTAGGCCTTAGGTCATTTAAAGATCTAAATGACAGATTTAGAGTATATGGCAGACTTGCTTACGGATTTAAAGACGAAAAGTATAAGTATATGTTAGATGCTAAGTACCTGCTTAAACAAACACCCAGATTAACCGTGGGAATTAATTATGTTAATGACATAGAGCAATTGGGTAGTCGCTTACTGACTAGTATTGGATCAAATCAAGCAGGATTTGGAACAAACTCTCTTTTTAATAGAGGAAACAACTATTTTTTGTCCCGAGTAAAAAGGTTGTCTGCCAACGTCAACATTGAATTTTATAGGAATTTTCTTGTTGGGCTAAACTATTCAACCAGCCAAATTTCATCTGCTGCCCCTGAACTGTTTTCAATTGATTTTTTGGATGAAAATCAACAAACTGTAAAATCAGAATTGGTGGATAACAATGCGGAGATTTATTTATTGTATACTCCAAAAAGGAATTTATTTGGCTATGGGGTTGAAAGAAAATTTGGAAAAAACCTTTATCCCACTTTTTTATTGAGTTTCCAAAAAGCATTAGAAATTGGTGCTGGTAACACGAATTATTCAAAGCTTCTTTTTTCCTACAACCAACCATTAAAACTTGGGAAATTTGGAATTATGGATGCGACTTTAGAAACAGGAAAAATATTTGGTAATGTTCAATTGTCTGTTTTGGGCGCAGTCCCTGCAAATCAAAATTATACACTTTTAGCGAATACTTTTTCGCTTTTAAATTATTATGACTTTGTTGTAGATCAATTTACCTCAGGTCATTTTGAACATCATTTTAATGGCTTTATTTTAAATAGAATTCCTTTTTTCAATAAACTTAAATTACGAAGCTTATTGACTTTTAGAGGTGTCGTTGGGGATATTTCTGAATCCAATAAGACCATTAACAGATCATCTATTACATACAATGCTCCAACAGACCTCTATTACGAATACGGCTTCGGAATTGAAAACATAGGTTTAGGAAATATTAGAATTTTTCGAATTGACTGTATTTGGCGCTCTGATTTAAATAACACAAATTCTGTGTCTCCTAACTTTGGTATAAGAATTGGGATGTCTCCAGCATTTTAGAAAATCTGACACACCGCCTTTCTTCAGAATGTATTTTGTAATAAACCCTAATTATTTTCAATATACAACATTAGTTTTTTAATTTCTTTTCATTTCACTACATTTGTGGCCTTTAAAAATAAATTAAAATAAAATTATGAAATCAATGATGATTTACATGCCAATAGTCTTGGCGCTTTTAGGACTAATCTTCATGGTAGTCAAGCAAAAATGGGTAATGAAACAAGATGCTGGTGATGGAAAAATGAAAGAAATTTCAGATCACATTTATGAAGGCGCTTTAGCATTCTTAAGTGCTGAGTACAGACTACTAGCTATTTTTGTATTGATTGTAAGCGCACTTCTCTTTAGTGTTTCTATAGTAGTAGACACCACGCATTGGTTGATAGTTATTGCCTTCATTTTTGGCGCAATTTTTTCTGCTTATGCTGGAAATATCGGAATGAAAATAGCAACTAAAACAAACGTCAGGACGACCCAAGCAGCTCGAACTAGTCTGCCAAATGCATTGAAAATTTCATTTGGTGGTGGTACTGTAATGGGCCTCGGTGTTGCTGGCCTTGCAGTTTTAGGTTTAACAGGATTCTTTATTTTATTCTATAATTATTTTATGGGTGGAGTTGAAGGTGCTTTTTCTGTTAACCAAATGACCATCGTTTTGGAAACCCTAGCGGGCTTCTCTTTGGGTGCTGAATCCATTGCATTATTTGCCCGAGTTGGAGGAGGTATCTACACAAAAGCTGCCGATGTTGGTGCAGATTTAGTAGGAAAAGTAGAAGCTGGTATTCCTGAAGATGATCCAAGAAATCCTGCTACAATAGCTGATAATGTTGGTGATAATGTTGGAGATGTTGCTGGGATGGGCGCTGACCTATTTGGTTCATATGTGGCAACTGTACTAGCAGCAATGGTATTAGGAAATTATGTCATTAAAGACATGGGGGGAAGTATTTCTGATGCCTTTGGGGGTATAGGTCCTATTTTATTGCCTATGGCTATTGCTGGTGCAGGAATTATTATTTCTATCATTGGTACAATGCTCGTAAAGATCAATAATAACGATGCAAAAGAAGATCAGGTGATGGGTGCATTAAATATAGGAAACTGGACTTCAATTGTATTGGTAGCTGCTTCGTGTTATGTACTGTGTATGTACATGTTACCTGAAACTATGAATATGGAATTTTTTGGAGAAGGGTTA
>CESO01020285.1_pt1 | contig 19331 bp, 19 predicted proteins | sample 356341 | NCBI WGS metagenome assembly CESO01 (sample SAMEA2621812, study PRJEB7988) | marine metagenome | biome: marine biome (ENVO:00000447); feature: deep chlorophyll maximum layer (ENVO:xxxxxxxx); material: "saline water (ENVO:00002010), including plankton (ENVO:xxxxxxxx)" | depth 35 m | reverse complement strand
AATGTCTTATTCTCAATTTATGGGGAAACTAAAAGCTAACAATATAGACTTAAACCGTAAGGTTTTAGCTGATTTAGCAATGAACGACCCCAAAGCTTTTGAGGCCATCTTAAAAAAAGTGAAATAAGGCGACTGCCTGATTAACAAACTATTATTTGCTACAAAAAAGCCCGTTCATTTGAACGGGCTTTTTTGTATTGTAAACAACTCTAGGTCTTTTGCTTTTTCTTTTTTGCTGCTGGGAATAATACATTGTTGAGTATCAAGCGATAGCCCGGTGAGGTGGGATGCAATTCCAATTCTGTTTTCGGATCCCCCACCCTATGGGTATAATCTTCAGGATCATGGCCTCCATAAAATGTAAAAAAACCTTTGCCTTTAACGCCGTGAATATAACGCGCTTCACCGTTGATTTTATTTTCTCCCAACACTAAGACATTGGATTTTATTTGGGTTGGATTGTAGGCCGTTGTTTGCCCCATAAACCCCTTCACTAAGGCTGTATGATTTTGATTGAGCATGGTGGGAATAGGATCCCACTTAGCAGAATAATCCATCAAAGTAAAATAGTCCGATTCTTTAGGAATTCGACGCGTTGATGTCAAATCAATGGATGAAAATTCGTAAATATTTGGATCTCGTTCCAAAATAAATTCTTTGAACGCGAATGTTTTTGAAAAGTCAAGTTGGGCTTGGTAGTTTGGAGAAGTACCATCTGAATCAAACATGGGTTCGCATATGTCTAATGCTTGTGCCGACAAGGCAATATCAAAACTATCTGTAGCACTGCACATGGCAAACATAAATCCACCGCCTAAGACATAATCTTTTATTTTTTGAGCTACTGCTAATTTTTCTTGAGACACCTTGTCATAACCCAATTGCTGTGCCAAAGCTTCCGCCTCTTTTTGCTGTTCTATGTACCATGCAGCATTTCGATAAGCCCTGTAAAATTTACCGTATTGACCTGTAAAATCTTCATGGTGCAGATGCAACCAATCGTAAACCAGTAAGGCATCGTTAAGAACTTCAGTGTCATATATAATATCGTAAGGGATTTCTGCATAAGTCAAAACCAAGGTGACAGCATCGTCCCAGGGCTGTTTTCCACTTGGTGAATAAACAGCGATTCGAGGCGCTTTTTCCAATACGACGGCCTCCATGTTTTGACTTGGACTGCTGATTTCTTGAAGGATTTCAGCAGCCTTGGCATCACTAATTAATTCATAGGAAACGCCTCTAATATGACATTCTTTGGTAGTGTTCTCAGAATTGGGCAATAAAAAAGCACCCCCTCTGTAATTTAACAACCATTTGATGTTTTGGTTCTGATTTAAAACCCAATAGGCAATACCATAAGACTTCAAATGATTGTTTTGAGACTCCGCATCCATGGGTATTAGGATATAACTTGCAAAACCTTTTAGGGAAATTGACAATAAAAAAATTACAAAAAAGAATTTATGACGCATTTTAAAGGACTTGACTCGTGCTATTAGTAAGGGGTGTCATCACTTGGAGGGCCAAAGGCATCATTAGGATCAACCTGCATGGATGGATCGTCTGAAAAAGTATCGTCGTTGGCAGCTGCATTCATTTTTGAATGGTATTCGGCATCAAAGGGAGAATCAAAGTTGTCTAAATTATCAAATTTACCAAGGTGACCAATAAATTTTAAACGGATGCTATCGAGCCCACCATTTCTGTGTTTTGCAATTATAAATTCCGCTTGACCCTCACAAGGTGTGTGCTCTTCATCATCCCATTCGTCTATTTTATAGTACTCTGGCCTGTAAATAAAAGATACAATATCAGCATCCTGTTCAATCGCTCCAGATTCACGTAAATCAGAAAGTAGCGGACGCTTGCTGCCCCCTCTCGTTTCAACGGCTCTTGAAAGCTGTGATAAAGCAATGACAGGAACACTGAGTTCTTTAGCAAGGGCCTTAAGGTTTCTAGAGATCATAGAAATTTCTTGCTCGCGATTCCCTGATTTCTGACTACCACCGGCAGTCATTAATTGCAAATAATCAACAACAATAAGTTTGATGCCATTTTGAGAGGCCAATCGCCTGGCTTTTGCTCGTAAATCAAAAATGGATAATGAGGGAGTGTCATCAATATAAAGCGGCGCTTTTTCAAGGGATTTTACTTTGACATTCAATTGTTCCCATTCGTGTTTTTCAAGCTTTCCAGTTCTTAATTTATCTGAGCTCAAACCTGTTTCAGATGAAATTAAACGCGTAATCAACTGAACTGAAGACATTTCTAAAGAAAAGAATGCAACAGGAATATTTTGATTCACCGCAATATTTCGTGCCATTGAAAGGGTGAGAGCTGTTTTCCCCATCCCGGGTCTGGCTGCTACAATAATGAGATCACTTTCTTGCCAACCTGAGGTCAATTTATCTACTTTATCAAAGCCCGATGGAATTCCGCTGAGCCCTTCTTTATTGGAAATTTCTTCAATTTTTTTCTTAGCTTGAAATACCAAATCTTGGGCAGTTTCCGTAGATTTCTTGATATTGCCTTGGGTAACATCATATAATTTTGATTCTGCTTTGTCTAAAAGATCGAAGACATCCTTGGTTTCATCAAATGAATCTTCAATAATTTCATTGGAAATTTTAATCAAGCTACGCTGAATAAACTTCTGTAAAATTATACGTGCGTGAAACTCGATGTGGGCGGAAGAAGACACCTTTTGCGTGAGTCCTATCAAATAAAAATCTCCGCCTACGATATCTAATTTTTGATTTTTTCTTAGTTGTGCTGAAACCGTTAACAAATCTATTGGCTGACTGTCTTCAAAAAGTTGTAGTATGGCCTCAAATATGAATTGATGCCCGTCTTTGTAAAAGGAATCAATACTTAATATATCAATAACCTCATCGACGCCCTTTTTATCAATCATCATGGCCCCCAAGACAACCTCTTCTAGATCAACAGCTTGAGGTGGGATTTTTCCTTTTTCAAGACTGATAACATTGGAACGTGTTGACTGAATTCCTTTATATGGTTCTGGCTGTTTCATTGCCACTAAAGTATGTAAAATTGAATCTATTTTTAGAAATTAGGACTTGAAAATACAAAACAAGTAATGTTAATAAGTTAGATTAAATTGTTAACAAGGCCAAAAAACCGAACAGCACACTTGGTCTTTTTTTAATTCTTCGAATGGCAGTAAAGTTTAATCGTTGTAAACACCCATTTGAGCATACTTATCCATGCGCTGATCTACCAAAGCTTTTGGTGATAAGTTTTTTAATTCTTCGTAACATTTCAAAATCGCATTTTGAGTGACTGTAAAGGTTTTTTCTGGGTTTTTGTGGGCACCTCCAAGGGGTTCTTTTATGATTTCATCTACCAATTTCATGCGCTTCATGTCTTTTGCTGTCAACTTAAGCGCTTCAGCGGCTTGCTCTTTGTATTCCCAGCTGCGCCATAAAATTGAAGAACAAGACTCAGGAGATATCACAGAATACCAGGTATTTTCAAGCATTAAAACACGATCTCCAACGCCGATTCCCAAAGCGCCACCAGAAGCACCTTCACCAATAATAACGGTTATTATAGGAACTTTCAAGCGGGTCATTTCCAATATATTCCTAGCGATGGCCTCACCCTGCCCCCTTTCCTCAGCTTCAAGTCCTGGATAAGCCCCCGGAGTGTCGATGAGTGTAACCACAGGAATTCCAAATTTCTCTGCCGATTTCATCAAGCGAAGGGCTTTACGATAACCTTCTGGATTTGCCATACCAAAATTTCGGTACTGTCGTGTTTTAGTGTTAAAGCCTTTCTGTTGCCCTATAAACATAAAACTTTGATCTCCGATTTTACCCAAACCACCAACCATGGCTTTGTCGTCTTTGAAATTTCGATCGCCATGAAGTTCTAAAAAGGAATCCTTAAAGATGGCATTGATGTAATCTAAAGTATAGGGCCTGTTAGGATGACGAGAGAGTTGAACGCGTTGCCAAGGGGTTAAATTTTTATAGATTTCTTTTTTGGTGATTTCAAGTTTATTTTGAATTTGTTTGCAAGCCTCGGTGACATCTACGTTACTTTCATCTCCAATAACTTGACATTTTTGTAGTTGATCCTCTAACTCTTTAATTGGTAATTCGAATTCTAAATATTCCATAAGGAAATCTGTATCGGTTGGTTTGTATTACAAATATAGGAACTTTAAATTTTTTGGTTCATGTTAAAAGTTAAATTTTACCTATTTTGTATTTGACCAAAGCATTCATTAAGACAGTACATATTATTAGAGCAGCTCCTATATAAAAAACAGGAGGCATGACCTCAGTTTGAGGGAAGAACAAAAGAGCTAAAAAAATACCATAAATGGGTTCAAGATTGTAGGTTAAAACCACAGAATAAGGAGTGATATAACGCATAACATATACTGAAGCAATAAAGGCATAGGCCGTACAAACGGATGCTAAAATTCCAAGGTAGAGCCAATCGTTTATGGATAATTTAAAAAATGACGCATCAAAGCCGTCATTTGAAAAGGCTATATAAAGGGAGATAAAAAACACGCCGCTGATAAATTCATAAAAAGAAATTGTTGAAGCATTGTGGTGCGCCACAAATTTACCGTTGATTACCGCAAAAAGAGATGAAAAAAGCGCCGATGTAATTCCCAGACAAATCCCCAAGAGGTATTTAATTTCAGTCTGCATGATCATAAAAACTCCTGCAATCACAAGCAGGCCAAATATAATTTCATAGGGGATTATTTTACGTTTATAGAAAATGGGTTCTATAAGAGATGCAAAAAAAGCACCAGTGGAGAACATGGCCAAGGTTATAGAAATATTAGAAACTTTAATAGCAGCAAAAAACGTAATCCAATGCAAGGCAATGACAATGCCCGCTAAAAAAAACTTCAGAATGATTCTGAAGGGGACTACGAGTGAAATCTTTTTAATTTTAATAAATCCAAACATTAAAACGCCTGCGATAAGCATGCGGTACCAAACCAAGGGAATGGCCTCCAAGGAAATTAATTCACCCAAAATTGCGGTAAATCCTGCAATAAAAACAAGAAAATGCAGGTGTAATTGATTTTTAAATTTAGCGCTTGGCATTGAACAAAAGATAAACTGCTAAAATGCCAAAAATAAAATTAGGAAACCAAACGGCAATGAGTGGTGAAAAGTCTGATTGTTCAGCCATTACGCCAAATACCTTGTCGAAAAACACATAAACCATAGCGATGACAATGCCAAAGGCTAAATTAACACCCATGCCACCGCGTCTTTTGATGGAGGATACTGCAACCGCAATAATGGTTAAAATATAAACGGATACCGGTAAACTCCACTTTTTATATTGCACCACTTTATACCTATTTATATTTGAGGAACCACGGGCTTCTTCACGTTTTATAAAATCGGATAATTCACTTACATTTAAGGTTTCTGCTACATATTTTGGAGGTGTCAAATCCAAAAGATCAAAACCTAATAAGGTGTCTATACGCCGCTTGAAAACAAGGGAATCATTGTCTTTTCCTATGTACCGTAGGTAGTAGTTTGACAAACGATAAACACTGTCTTTTTCAATATAATTGATGGCCGACGCATGAATTTTATATTCTAATTTATTACCATTAAAATGCTCAAGTGTAAAATTATTGCCTCGCATTGATTTGGTGTCAAAATTACTGACATAAATGTAATCGTTATCATTTATTTGTTGATGGATGTACTGTGTTATAACCGCTTTTTTATTTTTCAGGTATTTATAATTGAATTCATTAAACCCTTTACTTGCTTTGGGGGCCCAATACATTCCTAAAAACACGGCAATAATGGCAATGACAGTACCCCCAATAAAATAGGGCCTTAAGAATCTGAAAAACGAAACCCCAGAACTCAAAAATGCGATGACTTCTGTATTGTTGGCCAATTTTGAGGTAAACCAAATTACAGAAAGAAATAAAAATAAAGGAAAAAGCAGATTCGCAAAATAAATGGTAAAGTCAAAGTAATAGGCTGCCACTTCTTCAAAAGGAACTTTGTTTTCTAAAATTCGATCTATTTTTTCAGCCAAATTAACTGTTATTCCAATAGGAATAAAAAGCAGTAACATTAAAAAAAATGTCAGCAAATAGCGTTTTAAGATGTACCAGTCAAAAATTTTCATAATCTAAAGGCGCTTATCCATTTGGACAATCATCATTGTCTTCCAAGATAGAAAATCACCAGCTAAAATACGTTTTCTTGCTTCGCGAACCAACCACATATAAAAGCCAAGGTTGTGAATGGTTGCAATTTGTTTGCCTAATAACTCATTGACCGAAAATAAATGTCTTAAATAGGCTTTTGAATATTCTGTATCTACCCAAGTAATTGCCATTTCGTCAATGGGTGAAAAATCGTCGGTCCACTTTTTATTTCTAATATTTATGGTACCATGCGCGGTGAACAACATACCGTTTCTGGCATTTCGCGTAGGCATAACGCAATCAAACATGTCAATTCCTAAAGCAATGTTTTCTAAAATATTTATTGGGGTCCCCACCCCCATCAAATAGCGGGGTTTATCTTCAGGTAAAATAGCACAAACCACATCTGTCATCGCATACATTTCTTCTGCGGGCTCCCCTACTGAAAGACCTCCAATAGCATTACCAACGGCATTAGTATTGGCAATATACTCCGCAGATTGTTGTCTTAAATCTTTGTAAACACTTCCCTGAACGATTGGAAAAAAAGCTTGTGAGAAACCATATTTAAAAGGTAGTTTTTCCAAGTGATTCACACATCGGTCCAACCAACGATGGGTCATGTGCATGGAACGCTTAGCATAATTATAATCACAGGGATATGGTGTGCACTCATCAAATGCCATGATGATATCTGCTCCAATATTACGTTGAATTTCCATGACATTTTCTGGAGTGAAAACATGATAACCACCATCAATATGACTTCTAAACTTAACACCTTCCTCTTTAATTTTTCGATTGGCTGATAAAGAATAGACCTGATAACCACCGGAATCTGTTAAAATATTTCGATCCCAATTCATAAACTTGTGTAAACCGCCCGCTTTTTCTAAAATTTGGACCTGAGGTCGTAAATACAAATGGTAGGTATTCCCTAAAATGATGTCGGGGTTGATGTCATTTTTAAGTTCACGTTGATGCACGCCTTTAACAGTACCAACCGTGCCAACAGGCATGAAAATTGGCGTTTCTATAACCCCATGATCCGTGGCCAATGTGGCTGCACGTGCTTTAGAATTAGTGTCAGTTGTGATTAAATTAAATTTCAAATGAAATGTGTAATATTTGCCACAAAGTTAGCTTATTAAAATCAATTAATAGACTGTGAGAAATAAGCAAATAAAAGCATATAAATTGTTAGTTAAAAAATGATAAGTTAAACCTATAAATATTTTGACGGATAAAAATAAAATTTATTTTTGAAAAACTTTAACTTTTACAACATGTCCAATACAGAACTCAACGCTTTAGTGACCCAAGTTAGGCGCGATATTTTACGCATGGTACATAAAGTAAATTCAGGACACCCAGGCGGATCTCTAGGTTGTACTGAATTCCTTGTGGCCCTTTATTCAAAAGTAATGAACCACAAAACGGAGTTTGATATGAACGGCCTCAATGAAGATTTATTTTTCCTGTCAAATGGTCACATTTCACCAGTTATTTATAGTGTACTTGCGCGAAGTGGCTACTTTCCTGTAGAGGAATTGAATACCTTTCGCCTCTTAGATTCTCGCCTGCAAGGACACCCAACCACTCATGAAGGATTGCCTGGTATTCGGATTGCTTCTGGTTCTTTAGGGCAAGGAATGTCTGTGGCCATTGGAGCAGCACATTCAAAGAAGCTTAACAAAGATCAAAGCATTGTTTACAGCCTTCACGGCGATGGCGAATTACAAGAGGGGCAAAATTGGGAAGCCATCCTTTACGCTGCTGCAAAAAAAGTAGATAATTTAATTGCGACCATTGACCTCAACGGAAAACAAATTGATGGCCCTACAGACGATGTTTTATACATGGGAGATTTAAAAGCTAAATTTGAAGCCTTTGACTGGAGCGTGATTGAGATTGACGCTGGAAATGACATTGACGCTATTTTGGAGGGTATGAATGCTGCTAAAGAAGCCAGTGGAAAAGGAAAACCCGTTTGTGTTCTTCTTAAAACAATGATGGGTAATGGGGTTGACTTTATGATGCACACACATGCTTGGCACGGAAAGGCCCCTAATGACGAACAACTCGCGATTGCCCTTGGCCAGAATCCTGAAACACTAGGAGATTATTAATATTCAAAACCATTACAATGAAAACATATACATATACAGAGAAAAAAGATACACGAAGTGGTTTTGGAGCTGGCTTGACCGAACTTGGAAGAAATAATCCCAATGTAGTGGCTTTGTGTGCTGATCTTGTTGGGTCTCTAAAGATGAATCAGTTTATTGATGAAAATCCAGAGCGGTTCTTTCAAATTGGAATCGCGGAAGCGAATATGATGGGCATTGCTGCTGGATTAACGATTGGAGGTAAAATTCCTTTCACAGGAACTTTTGCAAATTTCTCAACAGGTCGTGTTTACGATCAAATTAGACAATCCATTGCATACTCTGGGAAAAATGTAAAAATTTGCGCATCTCACGCAGGTTTAACATTGGGAGAAGATGGCGCTACCCATCAAATTTTAGAAGATATTGGTCTTATGAAAATGTTGCCTGGAATGGTGGTAATCAATCCATGTGATTACAATCAAACCAAAGCTGCAACAATAGCCATAGCAGATTATATAGGACCTGTATACTTACGGTTCGGGCGCCCCTCTGTTCCTATTTTCACACCTGAAAATCAAGTGTTTGAAATAGGAAAAGCCATTCAACTGACTGAAGGGACTGATGTGACCATTGTGGCTACGGGCCATTTAGTTTGGGAGGCATTAGAAGCCTCAAAAGCATTAGAAGCCAAAGGAATTTCGGCAGAAGTCATCAACATTCACACCATCAAACCTTTGGATGAAACTGCAATTTTAAAATCGGTTGCAAAAACAGGCTGTGTGGTTACGGCAGAAGAACACAATTATTATGGTGGATTAGGTGAAAGTGTTGCTAGAGTCTTGGGACTTAACACACCAGCTCCCCAAGAATTTGTTGCCACCAATGACACTTTTGGAGAATCTGGAACTCCTGCTCAACTTATGAAAAAATACGGCTTGGACAGCGCGACCATTGTTCAAAAAACACAAAAAGTAATTGCCAGAAAATAGAGGCTATTCTTTATAAATAAAAAAAGCAGGCTTATGCCTGCTTTTTTTGTTCTATACCGATTCTAGTTGTCAAGAGTTCCTGTATCATCGGCATCCAGATAATTGGGAATTCCATTACCATTGGTATCTTCAAGAGTAATGAGTTTGACTGAAAAAGTGCCATCATCAGCACTAACCAACGGGGTAAACAGTTGATCTGAACCCAAAGGTTCAAATGCTTGCATTTGGGCACTCAAACCTTCAAGACTAGTATCCGTTAAATCAAGAGCAATGACTTCTCTAAATGTGCTAAAACCATCTCCATCATCATCCGTATCTAAAAAATTAATAACTAAATCAGCATCAGTATCATCATTGTAGATATTCATATCAGCATCCAAATCTTCCATATAACTAGGAATATAATCATTGTCATGATCCATGACTTTATATTGTTGTAATTCAAATTTAAAAATCAAACATGAATAACTAGAGATTCCAGGACTAGCAGAGTTGAAATAAGCCAATCCTGAAGGCAAAAACATAACACCAATACCATAATTGTCAAAACGCACGGTCCCATCGCTATTAGTCACATAAGCATCAGATGTTTTAAATTGGGGTAAAACGCGGTTCCATCCAGCGATTACATTAGACAAATCAAAATCTAAAGAAGATATCGATGCATCAAAAGAAGTGTTGTTGGTTAAAAAACCCTCATAATTAACCCGAACTTGATCTGTGAAATGTGGGTGCTCGCCTTGCCCCTGTTCAATGGTTAAAATATAATAATTATAATTAACCCCCTCAAAAACGGTTTGTTTTTCTTCTACTGCATCAATCAATAAAGTGGTGTCGGGAGGAAGTGTTTCACCTTCAACAAGTTCTGTAATTTCAATGTCTGAAATTTGAGGATAAAAAGATAGATCTTCCAGGGCACCAGAATTAAAATAATGATTGTTTAAATAATTTTGTAGAGTATCCATGTCGCTCAACTGTTGCTCTGTACGATCCCTTGGCGGAGTTACCTCAGCTTGTGTTTCTTCTTTTTCGCAAGTATAGATAACAGAAGAAAAAATGAACAAAAGAAAAGCGTAAAATTTAATTTTCATAATTTTTGTATTTGGAGCTGCAAGATACAACATTATAGTATTTTTGCAGAAAACAATCAAAGGCTTTTGATAAAAAATGAGAATCGACAAGTTTTTATGGTGTGTTCGTTATTATAAATCGCGAAGTTTGGCAACAAATGCCTGTAAAAAAGGCAGGGTTAAAGTCAATGATCAAGTGGTGAAGCCGAGTCGGGAAGTTTATCCTACCGAAAAAATAACGGTTAGAATGAAGCAAGTCAACTACCAATTGACCATTCTAGAATTACCTAAAAGCAGAATGGGAGCCAAACTGGTTGATATTTACAGAACTGATACCACACCAAAGTCTGAATTTGAAGCCCAAGAGCTTTTAAAATATTCGAAGGATTATAACAGAACTAAAGGGGAAGGACGTCCAACCAAAAAAAGCAGAAGAGATATTGAAGATTATTTAGATTTTGATGACAATTAAACAACAACTGTAAAATGTCTTTTTTATATTTGAAAAAAATATCCTCATGGCCTTATCACAAAATTGCATTCTTAATAATGAAGAAATTAATCATAAAATTCGCAGGATTGCCTATCAAATTTACGAATCAAACGTGGATGAAAAAGAAGTAGTTTTGGCAGGCATACAAAGTAATGGTTACTTTTTGGCTCAAAAGATCAAAAACAAATTAGAAGAGATTTCTAAGATTAAAGGAACTTTATGTTCGGTGAAAATAAATAAAAAAACCCCTTACAGTGTTGTTGAAACATCTTTGAGTCCAGAACAATACGCCAAGAAGTCTTTGGTATTAATTGACGATGTTTTACATTCTGGAACTACCCTTATTTATGGTGTTAAACACTTCCTAGAAACCCCGTTGAAACAATTTAAAACTGCTGTTCTCGTTAATAGGAATCACAAAAAATACCCTGTTAAAGCAGATTTCAAAGGTATCTCACTTTCAACTTCACTGAACGAGCATGTCGATGTGATTTTTAAAGACAATAATGCCAAAGTTGTGCTAATTTAAAGCGCTATTTATTTCTTGAATAATTTGATCAATTTGCATTGAACTTACTTCAATAGTTATTTTAGCTTGGGTGTAGAATGCTGAACGTTCAAAAAGATGTTTACCAATAAAATCAGAAAGTTTTTCGTCGGGAATATTGGCAATTAAGGGCCGATTAGATTTCTCAGTAATCAAGCGCTTAGTCAGGGATTTTACTGAGGCTTTTAGGTATACTGTAAAAATATTGGAATGACTTAATAAATACGGAAGTATATCTCCATAACAGGGTGTACCCCCACCCAAGGCCAAAACTAAATTAGAATGGGAGTTGCAAATTTCAAATACAGCCTTTCTTTCGATATCACGAAATTCAAGCGCACCTTTGGTCTCAAATAAATTTGATATAGAGGATCCTTGCTGTTTTTCAATATAACAATCAAGATCTAAAAACTCTGTGTTTAATCGATTTGCCAATGGTTTTCCAACGGATGATTTACCAGAACCCATATATCCCAAAAGAACAACAATCATATACAATATTTAGTTATTTAAAAGCGCCCAAATAATAAGACAAAAAAACGAAAAAATATTGAAAGAAAAATATTGTATTATTAATTAAACACTTTATCTTTGCAGCCGCTATTATACACATCATAATGACTTGGTAGCTCAGTTGGTAGAGCATCTCCCTTTTAAGGAGAGGGTCCTGGGTTCGAGCCCCAGCCAAGTCACTAAAAGTTAAGCCTGGTCTTAACTTTTTTTATTCAAATTAAATGCGCACGTGGCGGAATTGGTAGACGCGTTAGCTTGAGGGGCTAGTGGGAATTATTCCCGTGGAAGTTCGAGTCTTCTCGTGCGCACATTATTATAAAATCTTGATTTTTGTGTTGATTTTTCTGTGATTCATAAATTCCAAATCTATCCCAATAATTAGCATCACTGAAGCAGTCTTGAAGATTTAAGACATGGAAAAAAATGAAAAATAAGTTAAAGATTTGTAAAAATCCTCAGCGATGGTATTTCAAACCGGTCTTTTAATTAATTTAGTATCACAATGAAAAAGTCTATACAAATAATAGGATCAGGATTCTCATCACTCTCAGCAGCTTGTTATTTAGCAAAATCAGGTTTTAAAGTCTCCATTTTTGAAAAAAACAGCAAAGTTGGAGGTCGCGCGGGACAATTAAAAAAAGAGGGATTCACTTTTGATATTGGGCCTTCTTGGTATTGGATGCCAGACGTTTTTGATCGCTTCTTTAAAGACTTTGGGAAAAAGACTTCTGATTACTACATAATTGATAAGCTAGATCCAGCTTATCGAATATTTTTTGAGGATGAAGTAATGACTATTGGAGACTCTCTTGAAAAAATTTGTTTGGAATTTGAACGAATTGAAAAGGGAAGTGGAGTTAAACTAAAAAAGTTTATTGGAAAAGCCCAAGAAAACTATGGAATCGCCGTAAACAAGATTCTTTACAAATCACCTGGAATCTCACCTAAAGAGCTGGTTACTCCAGAAACTATCTTAAGAATTGATCAGTTTTTTAAAACAATTAGTCAAGAAGTAAGAAAAAAATTTAAAAATCCCAAACTAATATCGACTCTAGAGTTTCCTTCTTTGTTCCTAGGTGCCAAACCTAGTAAAACTCCTTCTTTTTTTAGTTTTATGAATTTTGCAGACTTTGGATTGGGAACATGGCACCCAAGAGGTGGTATGTATGAAATTATCAAAGGGATGAAATCATTGGCAATTGAACTTGGGGTTGAAATACACACAAATCACAACATTGATAAAATAGTTGTTGAAAAGAGTGCTGCAATAGGTGTGAAAACAAAAGGTCGTTTTATAAAATCAGACATCGTTATCAGCGGGGCAGATTACCATCATTCTGAAACCCTTTTGGACATTAAATACCGCCAATATTCAGAGGCTTATTGGAACAGTAAAGTATTTGCACCATCCTCATTGCTCTTTTACATTGGACTAGACAAAAAAATAAAAAACGCAGAGCACCATAACCTGTTTTTTGATGCTAATTTTGAAACACACGCTGAAGAAATTTATGATAATCCAAAATGGCCAAGCCATCCATTATTTTATGTAAATATTCCCTCAAAAACAGACCCATCTATGGCGCCAGAAAACTGTGATGCTTTGTTTATTTTAATGCCCATTGCTCCAGGACTTAAAGACACTGATTCGCTGAGAAATCAATACTTAGAAAATATTCTTAAAAGATTTGAAGAAAAAACAGAACAATCAATACAAAATAATATTATATTTATAGAGTCGTTTTGTGTAAAAGATTTTGAGTCTAAATACAATTCGTACAAAGGGAATGCCTATGGCATGGCAATGACATTATTGCAAACTGCTTTTTTAAGGCCTAAATTAAAAAGTAAAAAAGTTAAAAATTTGTATTTTACAGGACAATTAACTGTTCCGGGTCCCGGTGTACCGCCCTCACTAATCTCTGGAAAACTTACATCAAAACTAATTCAAAAAGTTCTTTAGAAAATTGTACCGAGCACTAATAATATAAGATTATGAAATCGATTTTTGACATTGTATCAAAGAACTGTAGTGAAATTGTTACGAAAACCTACAGTACATCTTTCTCGATGGCAACGAAAATGCTGTCAAGCTCCATTCGACAAGATATTTATAATATTTATGGTTTTGTAAGGTTGGCTGATGAAATTGTAGACTCATTTCATGATTATCCCAAGAAAGAATTGTTTGCCAAGTTTGAATCCGATTTAGAAATAGCACTTCAAAATAAAATCAGCCTAAATCCGATTCTAAATGCTTTTCAATATACCTATCACAAATGTAATATTGAACGTGAGCTTGTAGATGCATTTATGAATTCTATGCGACTGGATTTACATAAATTAACCTACAAAACAGAAGAAGAATATAAAAATTATATCTATGGCTCTGCGGATGTCGTTGGTCTTATGTGTCTAAAAGTTTTTGTAAACGGAAATCAAGAAAAATACGATAGCTTAAGAGGTTTTGCGATGGCCCTGGGCTCAGCGTTTCAAAAAGTTAACTTTCTTAGAGATATCAAAGCAGATTACGAAGGTTTAAACCGAAACTATTTCCCAAATACAGACTTAAAAAATCTAGATGAAGCAGCCAAACAGCAAATCATTGATGATATTGAAAATGATTTTTCTGAGGGTCTTAAAGGAATTAAAATGTTGCCATTAGAAGCCAAATTTGGGGTTTTTATGGCCTATCGTTATTACACCCAATTACTTAAAAAATTAAAGAAAACACCGGCACTCGAAATAAAGAATACGCGTATCCGAGTACCCAATTACAAAAAGATTGAATTGTTGACGCGTAGTTATGTAAAATATCAGCTAAATTTATTATAGGACATGATCATAAACACAATACTTTGGATATTCGTTTTTCTATCGACCTTTTTTATCATGGAATTTATGGCTTGGTTCACTCATAAATATATCATGCATGGGTTTTTGTGGAGCTTGCACAAAGACCACCACCATAAAGATCACGACAGCTGGTTTGAGCGGAATGATGCCTTTTTTATTTTTTACGCAGTGGTAAGTATGGGTTGCTTTTATTTCTGGAGCTACGAAGGCTTTTGGGCTGGCCTACCTATTGGCTTTGGTATTATGGCGTATGGGGCGACCTATTTTATAGTGCATGACATTTTTATACACCAACGTTTTAAAATGTTCAGAAAAGCAAATAATTGGTATGCAAAAGGCGTGCGAAGAGCTCATAAAATGCATCACAAACACCGTGGTAAAAAAGATGGGGAATGTTTTGGAATGTTGGTCGTTCCTTTTAAATATTTTAGGAAGTAGATTGTGAATTCGCTCTATCTATGGCTTAATATTGGCTCCATTGCTGTTCCGCTATTATACAGCTTTCACCCGAAATTACAACTTTACAAAAAATTTCATTGCCTTTTGTTGTCCCTAATGCTCACTATGGGTGTTTTTATCCCATGGGATGTGATTTTTACAATCAATGGTGTCTGGGGCTTTAATTCTGATTACTTTTTAGGATTTGAAATTTTAAGCCTTCCTTTGGAAGAATGGCTCTTTTTTATATGTATCCCCTTTGCTTGTGTATTTACACATTATGCATTAATACTATACTTCCCTAATTTAAAGCTCAATAAAGTAGCCACAAAAGCCATAAGCATAAGTCTTGTTTTAATTTTATTTATTCTAGCTCTGGCCAATTATGACAAATGGTACACATTGGTAAATTTTAGTATGGCAATACCATTGACATGGCTTGTTTACAAATACAACCCCCAACTACTTCAGTATTTTCTGTTGACTTTTTTGGTCATGCTTATTCCCTTTTTTATTGTAAATGGGGTTCTGACAGGCAGTTGGATTGACAATCAAGTCGTTTGGTATAACAATGCGGAAAATTTAGGAATACGTATGGGAACCATTCCTGTTGAAGATAGTATCTACGCCTATTCTATGATTTTGATGAATCTATACTTCTTTGAATATCTCTGTTCTAGGTTTAAAAAATAAACGAACTCCGGCCTGAAGGAAAAAAATATGAAATATTTTAGAGTAGTTAGAGTTTAATACAGGCTCTCAATGATAGTATCAACAGTGACACCTTCTGCTTCGGCTTTATAATTTTTTATAATCCTGTGGCGTAGGACACTTTTGGAAACCCCCTGAACATCTTCAATATCAGCTGAAAACTTACCATGAATAACTGCATGGGTTTTAGCTGCAAAGATTAAATTTTGAGATGCCCGTGGGCCTGCACCCCAGGATACAAATTCTTGAATTTTTTCTGAAGCAGTAGCAGTATTAGGCCTTGTTTTTGAAATCATTCGAACGGCATACTCAACCACGTTATCTGCCACTGGAATTCTGCGAATTAGGCTTTGAAATTCTAAAACAGCTCTAGCATCAAAGACAACATCAACTAAAGATGAATGGGTGGAAGTGGTCTGTTTCACAACCGAAACTTCTTCTTCAAATGTAGGATACTCCAGATTTATTGCAAACATAAAACGGTCCAATTGGGCTTCTGGAAGTGGATAAGTCCCTTCTTGTTCAATGGGGTTTTGTGTGGCCAAAACAAAATAAGGCTGTTCTAATTTATAATGATTTCCAGCAATTGTGACCGAGCGTTCCTGCATGGCTTCCAAAAGTGCTGCTTGGGTTTTTGGAGGGGTCCGATTGATTTCATCTGCTAAAACAATATTTGAAAAAACGGGGCCTTTGATAAACTTAAAATTCCGATCGTTGTCAAGAATTTCGCTCCCAAGAATATCTGAGGGCATCAAATCTGGTGTGAATTGAATGCGTTTAAAATCTAACCCCAAGGCTTTTGCAATGGTATTTACCATAAGAGTCTTTGCCAAGCCGGGTACACCTATCAACAGTACATGACCGCCTGAAAAAATAGAAATTAAAATTTGTTCAATAACCGCTTCTTGACCCACTATAACTTTGGCAATTTCTTTTCTTAGTTGTTGGTATTGACCCAGATATTTCTCGATAAATTTAACGTCTGACATTCTTAGTTTTTGATTTTAAACCAATTACTATTGAACTCACAACTTCTTAAATCTCCATTGATTTTTATGTAAGTATCCATAATTTTTTCTTCTTGCCACTTTGATATGGTGTTGAGCTGTTTTTCTTGTAAGGCAAGAGTCTTTATTTTGAGGTAATCCTTGGCGAATTCTGCTTCGTGCTCATCCGTACGTTGAGTTACAGTTAGAATTTTGAACTTGATGGGGTTTAATCGGTCTTCATCTTGATAAACAGGGCTAACCTCATTGTCCTTCAACTTTTGAATTTGTGCATACAGCTCTGGATCCATTTTAGTGAGTTCAAAATTGTAATCTTGTGTTTCGGGGTTGCGTAACTGGCCACCGTCAAATTTGGTTTCTTTCTCATCACTGGCTTCAAGAGCTGCCTGGGCAAATGTAACATCTCCCACCACAATGCTTTGGCGTACTTTTTCAAGTTTTTCTTTGGCAGCCGTAATGGCATCCTTTGTCAATTTAGGTCGCAATAAAATGTGACGGATATCGTATTCCTGACCTCTAACTTTTTCTAATAAAATAATGTGGTATCCAAAATCTGTTTTGAAGGGCTCTGAAATATCTCCTTCATCCAATGAAAAGGCAACTTCTCTAAACTCCTTGGTCATTCTGGGACGCTTTTTGTTGAGTGTGTATTTACCACCTGTACGCTTGGAACCAGGATCCTCACTATAAAGCACTGCTTTAGTGGTAAAACTACTGCCATTCTCTAAAACATCTATTCTAAATTCTCTAAGGCGATTGATAACTTTATCCGTTTCTTCTTTGCTAGTCTCAGGGACTACAACAATTTGAGCAACTCTGAGTTCTGTTCCAAAAAGGGGCCGTTCTTCTTTAGGAATTGTATTAAAAAATTGTCGAACTTCTTCAGGAGTAACTTCAATTTCATCAACAACCTTTTGTTGCATTTTTGAAGCCATCTGGCCATTTTTATTTATTTCATACATTTCGTCTCTAAGTTCTTGTTCTGAAGATTTGTTGTAATAAGCAATTAACTTATCCATAGACCCAATTTGTTCTGCAAACCCTTCTAGTTGCTGGTCTACATAAGATCTTATTTCAATATCATTAACTTCAATACTATCTTGAATAGCGTGATGGATATAGAGTTTATCTTCTAATAATTTTCCGAAAAGCTGACAGCGAGAAATGTCTTGTGTAGACACACCGCTGGCTTCTAATTGTGCGAATTGTTTGTCTATGTCAGAGTCTAAGATTACGAAATCACCAACCACAGCCGCTACACCATCAACCTTTACTAAGGCCGTTGAATCTCTAGTTTTTTTAACGAGGACTTCCTCTTTTTGATCTTTAATAATTTCTTGTGCATGTACAGAGCCAAGCATTAAAAATCCAAACGCGATAAAAGATGATAAGAACTTATTCATAAATTTCAAATTTTTTATTTTTAATAGCGTCATCAACAATCTCACTTTTTAATTGATTAACAAGCTTTAACTTGCGCTTGTTTATAATAATTTGCTTCAAAGTGGGTAAAGCATAAGCCATGGGCGCTTGACTTCCAATTTCAAGCAAATCCTTAACCTCCATCAAATATAACCCTAATGAGTCTTTGAGTTGTATAAAATTTATTTTTTTTAATAAAACTTTATTAAATCCTTTTTTGAGCGGCTTGATTTTAGAAATAACTTGGCTGGACTTGATCCAAACAGAATCGTTTAAGAAAAACGAATTGAATTGTAGTGAAATCGTATCTAAAACAGTACGGTCTTCCGCATTGTATCTTCTAAAACGACGTTTAATTTCATTAGAATTGGGGAGGTTTTTATCGTGGTTTATATAACGAAGCTTGATCAAGTCTTCCTTGAGAACAAACAATTCCTTATTTTGATTGTAAACTTCCTCAAGTTCTTGATTGGTAATGGTCGTATCTAAATTTTGTTTGACTAAGGCTTCAAGATAAGCAGATGTATATAAATCACTTTTGTACTGTTGCACTAAAATTTCAAATTCAATTTGTTGCTCCGCCTCTAAGTTGATTCTTGCACCATCCTGAAGCAGTTGTTCTGTAGCCCAATTGTTTATGACATTTTGAATTTGTATCAAACTGTCTTGTTGGGATAGGCCTTCAAATAAAGCGGTATCAATGTCATCAAGAGTTAAAAAACTGCTATTAACACGAGCGATTGAATCCTGGCTGTTGGGCTTCAAAGCCAGATCACAGCTGAAAATAACTAGAAAACATAAACTAAAAAATCTCGAAATTTTCATTCGGTTTTAATACTTTTTTTTAAATCATTAAGTATATCATCATTGATGACAATCGGATATTTATTTCTTAATGTTTCAAGCCATTCAAACTCTAAAACATTTTGATAATTAGAGATAACAGCGCCTTTAGCATCCTCAAATGAGAGTATTTGTGGTGTTTCAATATTG
>CESO01112089.1_pt1 | contig 19339 bp, 19 predicted proteins | sample 356341 | NCBI WGS metagenome assembly CESO01 (sample SAMEA2621812, study PRJEB7988) | marine metagenome | biome: marine biome (ENVO:00000447); feature: deep chlorophyll maximum layer (ENVO:xxxxxxxx); material: "saline water (ENVO:00002010), including plankton (ENVO:xxxxxxxx)" | depth 35 m | reverse complement strand
AATGGCCTCCGGCAGGCGGGTGAACGAAACGTCAACAGACCCTAGCCGCGCCCCTGACTCACTTCCATCGCTCTTGCCGGGTAGTCCGTGATCAGACTGTCGACGCCCATGTCGATCAATTGCCGCATGCGTGCGGCGTCGTTCACGGTCCAGACCGAGACGTGCAGGCCCTGTGCCTGTGCCTGGCGCAGCCGCTCGATGTTGCACAGCTTCCAGTTGAGTATCAGGTAACGGCAGCCGTAACGGCGCGCGCTTTTCAGCGGGTTGAGCAGCCCATACTCTTCGACCAGCCCGGTAGGCAACGCAAAACCGCTGCGTTTGGCGTAGCGCAGCAGGGTGCGGCTGGCCGAGGTCACCACCACCTTGTCGTGCAGCTGGTAGCGCTCCACCAGCGCCATGATGGCATTCAGCACGATGCGTGACTGGCGCTCGGACCCGCTTTTGACCTCAAGTTGGTAGTGCTCGAGCTGCGGGCAGGCCTGAAACAGCTGCTCCAGGGTTGGGATCGGGCAGGGTTGATCCCAGCCGGGCAGGCCCAGGCGGGCATCCATGCGGTTCAGTTCGGCAGCCGTGTGCTGGGCCACCTTGCCGCGTAGCCCGGTGGTGCGCTTGAGGGTCGGGTCGTGAATGATCATCAACTGCTGGTCAGCCGACAGGTGCAGGTCCAGCTCGACCCGGGTGACGCCGGCTTCAAGCGCCTTGTGGAAACTGGGCAAGGTGTTTTCCGGTGCTTCTGCCCGTGCACCGCGGTGTCCATAAATCAGTGTCATGTCAGATCAGGGCGCCTTGTGCTGCCGGACGCTGTTGATCACCTTGTCGTACTCGAAGTAGACGCTGAAGCCGGGATAATCCCAGCGTGTGATTGGCGGCTGACCGACCGCAGCATGGCGGCGGCTGGGCTCACCCCAGCGTGCGCTGACGCTGTCGAAGCTGGCGCCGCGTTGGGGCAGGGCGCCCTGGTTGCTGCCAGCCTGTTCTCCAACGGGGATGCGCAGGGTATCAGCCTGGGTGGTGGTGGCCAGCAGCAGGCTGGCGCCAAACAGCAGGGCGGAGAGGCTTTTCATGGTGAGTTCCTTTCAGGTCGATTTGGCGGCGCGTATATCTTGCGCCTGTTTTTGCAGGATATGCCGAGCCAGTAGTTGGCGTTGGGCATCGTTGATGACATCAAAGTTCACTGCAATGCGCCAGGTGCCGGGCGTCTGAGCCGATTCGCAGCGGGTGACGCGGGCTGGCATGACCAATCCAAGTGGCGCGGGCAGCAATACCATGCGCACGGCCAGCCAGCTGTCTTCGGGGAAGGGAGCAGGGTAGTCAAAATCGACGCCGCCCTCGCTCAGACTGACTTGCCGGGGGGCGCCAAGGTCCGCTGTCAGCTCCTGCGCCACCGCACGGCCGAGCAGGTCGATGCGTTTATTGATGATCTTCAGGTATTGCGCCAACGCGCGGTCGCGCTCGCTGATCTGGCGCAAAAGGTGCTGCGACTCATAATCGAGCATGTGCATATCGGCCAGCAGGTTGAACAGGGTGCTCTGTTGAGCATCGAGTTCTACCTCTGGACCGTCGATGGGACTGCACTCAAGAAACACCTGATCCTGAATGCGAAAGAACTCACGGCGGTCTTCATGGTCTGTGTGCATGGCGATTCTCGTTGGGCGCTGATGACAGGCGCTGACCAGCCTCCGTCGTTCAGTGTAACATGTCGCGCACAATTCACCGGCTGGGGCCGGATACAAGGTAGCCTGCTTTTCATGTTCAGACCCTTACCCTTTTTTATCGGCCTGCGATATACCCGCGCCAAGCGGCGTAATCACTTCATCTCCTTTATTTCACTGATTTCCATGCTCGGTCTGACGCTCGGTGTTATGGTCATGATCCTGGTGCTGTCGGTGATGAACGGCTTTGATCGCGAGTTGCGAACCCGCATCCTGGGCATGGTTCCGCATGCGACCATCAACGGTTATCAGCCCATCGATGATTGGCGCTCGTTGGCAGAACAGCTGGAGAGCAATCCCAAGGTTGTCGGCACGGCGCCCTTCATTCAGCTGCAGGGCATGCTGACGCATAACGGCAGCGTGGCTCCGGTGCTGGTCAACGGGATTGACCCGCAGGCCGAAAAGCGCGTCTCCATCCTGCAGAACCACATGCAGTCCGGGTCGCTGGATAATCTGGCCGAAGGCGAGTTTGGTATCGTCATTGGCGAGTTGATCGCCAAGCGTTTTGATGTCGCGCCCGGCGACAAACTCACCTTCGTATTGCCCGAGGCCTCGGTTACGCCGGCTGGCGTGTTCCCCCGTCTGAAGCGTTTCACTGTGGCGGGTGTGTTCAAGGTCGGCGCGGAGCTGGATGGCTCGCTGGCGATGATCCATGTGGCGGATGCGGCGCGCCTGAGTCGCTGGCAGCCGGGACAGGTTCAGGGCGTAAGGGTGCAGTTGCAGAACCTGTTCGAGGCGCCGCAGGTGGCCTGGGATCTGGTGCGCGAGCTGCCGGGCGACTACTACGCCCAGGACTGGACGCGCACCCATGGCAACCTGTTTGCGGCAATCAAGATGGAAAAGACCATGATTGGCCTGCTGCTGATGCTGATCGTCGCGGTGGCGGCGTTCAACATCATCTCGACGCTGGTGATGGTGGTAACGGACAAAAAGGCCGATATCGCGATTTTACGCACCCTGGGCGCCACGCCCGGCTCCATCATGGGCATCTTCATGGTGCAGGGCTCGCTGATCGGCGTCGTGGGTACGGTCAGCGGCTGCATCCTCGGCGTGCTGGCGGCGCTGAATGTGTCCGATATGGTTGCGTGGCTGGAGCGGGTGCTGGGTATCCAGTTCCTCAGCTCGGATGTCTATTTCATCAGCTATCTGCCCTCAGAACTGATCTGGAGCGATGTTGTGGTGATCTGTACCACCGCCCTGAGTTTGAGTTTCCTTGCTACCTTGTATCCCGCTTGGCGGGCATCGCGTACCGAGCCGGCGGAGGCCCTGCGTTATGACTGATGTCGTTCTCGAATGCCGTGATCTGAGCAAGGAATACTCGGTCGGCCCGCAAACCCTGCGGGTGCTGGATGAAGTCCAGTTGCGCTTGCTGCGTGGCGAGCGCGTCGCCATTGTCGGCAGTTCCGGCTCAGGCAAGACCACCCTGCTGAACATGCTGGGCGGGCTTGATACGCCCACCTCGGGCGAAGTGCGACTGGCCGGCCAGCAATTGTCGACGCTGAAGGAATCTGAGCGCGGTCGCCTGCGTAACCAGCAACTCGGGTTTGTCTACCAATTCCATCATCTGTTGCCGGAATTCACCGCTCTGGAGAACGTGTGCATGCCGCTGCTGATCGGTAAAACGCCGATCAGCGAGGGGCGTGAGCGCGCCACGGCCATGCTGGAGCGAGTAGGGCTGGGCGAGCGGATTGGTCATAAGCCGGCCGAGCTGTCTGGTGGTGAGCGTCAGCGGGTGGCCATTGCCCGTGCCCTGATCAGCCAGCCGGCCTGTGTGCTGCTGGATGAGCCGACCGGTAATCTGGATCAGCAGACTGCTGAAAGCATTCAGCAACTGATGCTGGAACTCAGTCAAACCCTGCAGACTGCCTTTCTGGTGGTCACCCATGACCTTGCATTGGCGGCTCGCATGGACCGCACCTTCACCCTCAAGCAGGGGCAGCTGCGCGAGCAGGTCTGAGCGCCGATTACTCGGGCGACTGGCGACGGCGTCGCAATTTGCGGCGTTGCCAGTTGCGCGATACCCAGATGCGCCAATACAACAGCGTCAGGACGTAGCCCAGTCCGGCGATGACCGTGCCAACGATCAATGAGCCCAGCAGCAGCGGCTGCCAGATGTGCTGTAGCTCGGACATCAGCCAGGTGAAGGACAATTCCATCGGCATGCTGCGCTCTGGTGCGCCCAGCAGCAGCGTGCCGACCTTGTACTGGGCGAAGAAGATCGGCGGCATGGTGACCGGGTTGGTCAGCCAGACCAGGCTGACCGAAATCGGCAGGTTGGAACGCGCAACGATGGCTACCGCGGCTGCCACGGCCATCTGCATCGGGATGGGCAGGAAGGCGACGAACAGGCCAACGGCCATAGCGCGGGAGACGCTGTGGCGGTTGAGATGCCAGAGGTTCGGATCGTGTAGCAGGTTGCCCATGAACTGCAGGGACTTGCTGCCTTTGATCCGATCCGGGTGAGGCATCATGCGTTTGAGAAAACGGCGTGGCATCGCAGGATTCGGCTAGGTGGGCGTGCGCCAATTATGCCCGGATTGATACCGCCGCACTACTGCCTGACAGCCAGGGTCTGTTGCCGTTTCTTTCCCCGGCCTGTCGAGGTGCGTCTGTAACGCCGCGACCCAGCGCCTTGCGCTTCTTGATTGGCCGTTTTACAGGCTGGATAAGGCGGGTCAGCGAAGTCTCGGCAGACGCTAACAGGAAAACAGGATGTTTCCGTGAGCCACCCTCGCTTGCTGTTGACCGCGCTGCTGGCCGGTCTGCTGACTCCGCTGTGCTTGACTCGCTTGCCGGCGCTGCCTTGGTGGGGCTGGCTGCTATTTCCTCTGTTTGCCTGTCTCTTGCGTCGCCGGCCTGCGGGCCGGCTGCTGCTGGTCTTTGCGCTGGGCGCCTGCTGGGCGCTGGCGTGGCACCAGCTGCAACTTGCTCAGCGCCTGCCGGCGGAGCTGGATAACCAGACACTGGAACTCGTCGGGACCGTCGCGGCACTGCCTGAGCAGACCGAGACCGGATGGCGCTTCATGGTGCGTGACGGGCATACGCTCGATGGCCGGAGCTTGCCGCTGATGCGCTTGCACTGGTGGGGTGGCGAGGGTGTGCGTGCGGGAGAGCAATGGCAACTGACGGTGCGCTTGCGTGCTCCGCGGGGTATGCGCAACCCGGGCACCTTTGACTATGAGGCCTGGTTGTATGCGCAGGGTATTGGTGCTGTGGGAAGTGTGCGTGCCGGGCGGCGCATCGCGGCTGCGCCGGCCCTGGGGCAATGGCGCGATCGCTTGCACCAACATCTGGGTGCCACGCTGGTTTCTCAGGACAATAGGCGCCTGCTAGCCCTGCTGATCGGGGATCGCCAGGCCCTGTCCGATGCGGACTGGGAGGTGCTGCAGCGCACGGGCACCAGTCACTTGCTGGTTATCTCCGGCTTGCACGTTGGCATGCTGGCTCTGGCCTTCTTTGTGCTGGTGCAACTGCTGCTGCGCTGCTCCCTCTGGCACTGGCCCTGGCCTCAGCTGTGGCTGGCGGCACCGCTCGCGCTGGGCGCGGCGGCCGGCTACGCGCTGTTGGCCGGAATGGCGGTGCCGGTACAGCGGGCGCTGCTAATGTGCGCTGCGGCGCTGTTGCTGCAGTTGTGGCGTCGCTCCGTTGCGCCGCTCACGATCTGGCTACTGGCGATGTGCCTGGTCGTGCTGGCCAATCCCGCAGCCCCATTGCGCGCCGGCTTCTGGTTGTCGTTTATGGCGGTTGGGCTGCTGATCCTTGCTATGGGCGGGCGGCTACACAACCGCGGTCTGTGGTGGCGTTGGGGGCGAGCCCAGTGGGTTGCCTTTGTCGGGCTCTGGCCCTGGCTGGTGCTCTGGGGGATGCCGGCCAGCGGCGCGTCTATGCTGATCAACCTGCTGGCCATTCCCTGGATAAGTCTGCTGGTGGTGCCGCTGGCTCTGCTGGGCAGCTTGATGGAATTGGCGCTGGGCTGGAGTCAGCCGCTGCTGCTGGCAGCCTGGTTGCTCAATCTGTTGATGACGGTGCTTGCCTGGGCCGGCAGTTGGAGCCCGCTGATTTATCTGCCTTTTCCGGGTTGGGCGAGTTGGTGTCTGGCGCTGGCCGGCAGTTTGCTGTTGCTGTTGCCCGGCGCCGTTGTTGTGCGGCCGCTGGCATTGCTCTGCCTGTTGCCGCTGCTGATGGCCGAGCAAACGCGGCCGGCACCGGGGGAGTTGCGTGTCGTGACGCTGGATGTGGGGCAGGGCCTGTCGGTGCTGTTGCAGACGTCCGGGCACACGCTGCTGTATGACGCCGGCGCCCGGCTGGCCAGCGGCTTTGATCTGGGCGAGGCGGTTGTCGTGCCCAGCTTGCTGGCGCTGGGAGTTGAGCGGTTGGATGTGCTGCTGGTCAGTCATGGCGACAATGATCACGCCGGTGGTGTCCCCAGCGTGATCCGTATGCTCCCGACCGAGCGGTTGATCGCAGGTGAGCCCGAGCGCCTGCAAGGGCTCGGCGCGCAGGCCTGCCGTCATGGCGAAAGCTGGTCGTGGGACGGGGTCGAGTTCACCTTGCTGCGTGCGGCCCTGTCCGATGCGCCGGCCAATGGGCAGTCGTGTGTACTGCAGGTGCGCGCCGGAAAGCAGGGCCTGCTGTTGCCGGGCGACATTCGGCAGGCCGAAGAGTATGCCTTGCTACCGCAGCTGGAGTCGGCAGACCTGCTGCTGGCACCCCACCACGGCAGCCGCAGCTCCTCAAGTTATGCGTTTATCCGTCGGGTGGCGCCGCACTGGGTGGTATACAGCGCGGCTTATCACAATCCATACGGGCATCCGCATCCGCTGGTTGTGCAGCGCTACCAAGAATTGGGCAGTGATGCGATTTATACTGGCCACTCGGGGGCGGTCGGTTTTATCCTTGGCCGCTCGGGGTCGATTAGCCCCGAATGGCGCTGGCGGGAGGCCGCACGTCGTTTCTGGCATCAATGATAAAGACGGGTTATTCGCCGGCCGACAGGGCGGCAGCCTGTGCTAGAGTAGGCAACCATTTTGGGGAGGGATCGCTTGTGTGGGAATTGATCAGTTCTGGCGGTTGGTTGATGGTGCCCATCATCCTGTCGTCAGTCATTGCTGTGGCTATCGTATTTGAGCGTTTGTGGGTGTTGCGCGCAGCGCGGGTCGCACCGGCAGGCTTGCTCGGCCAGGTCTGGCAATGGGTCAAGGATGGTCAACTGGACGCAGCCAAACTCAAGTCGCTGCGTGCCGATTCGCCACTGGGCGAGATTCTCGCCGCCGGCCTGGCCAACTCGCGTCATGGCCGCGACATCATGAAAGAGTGCATCCAGGAAGCCGCCGGCAAGGTGGTGCATGAGCTGGAGCGCTACCTTAATACCCTGGGTACTATCGCTGCGATTACGCCTTTGCTGGGCCTGCTGGGTACTGTTATCGGCATGATCGACGTGTTCAGCGCCATCATGGTGCAGGGCACCGGCAATACCGGCGTACTGGCTGGTGGTATTTCCAAGGCTTTGATCACCACGGCGGCGGGTCTGACGGTGGCCATCCCGGCGGTCTTTTTCCATCGTTTCTTCGTGCGCCGTGTGGATGAGCTGGTGGTCGCCATGGAGCAGGAAGCGACCAAGCTGGTTGAAGTCGTACTGGGCAACCGTGAGGTGGATTTCAACGGCAATGGCAACGGTCGCAAGCTGGCTGCCGCCGGTGGCAAGGGAGCCTGAGCGTGAACTTTCGCCGGCAGAAGATTGAAGAGGTCAGCGTCAACCTGACACCGTTGATTGATGTGGTGTTTCTGCTGCTGATCTTCTTTATGGTGTCGACCACCTTTACCCGAGAAACCCAGCTCAAGTTGGAGCTGCCCCAGGCCGCCTCCGGTCAGCGGGTCGAGGACCGCAGCATCCAGCAGCTGGAGCTGACCATCGCCGCCAACGGCGAGATGGCGCTGAATGATCGCACTCTGATGCGCTCGGACTTGGAAACCCTGACCGCCGCGCTGCAGAGAGAGTCAGGCGGGGATACCCTGTTGCCGGTAATCATTACCGCCGACGCGCAAACGCCGCACCAGTACGTCATTATCGCGATGGATGCTGCCGGCCAGCTCGGTTTCAGTCGGCTGCGCCTGACAACCAGTGAAATCGAGGCGGACGCCACGCAGTGAGCGGTTCGTCCCTGGAGCAGCGGTTGCTGCGCGCCTGGTACAGCCGGGCTGGCTGGCTGAAGCTGCTGCGTCCGTTGTCCGCACTGTATCGCCGGGTTGTGGTGCGACGTCGTCAGCAGTATCTGGCTGGGCAACGTGCTCAGTGGCAGCCGCCGGTGCCGCTAATAGTGGTTGGCAATATCACCGTCGGTGGGACCGGCAAGACGCCGATGGTGGTCTGGCTGGTCGAGTTCCTGCGGCGTCAGGGCTATCGCCCCGGGGTAGTTAGCCGGGGTTACGGCGCCGCGCCACCGTCACTCCCCTGGGTGGTTTCCTCAACCGATGCGCCGGCGATTGCTGGCGACGAGCCGCTGCTTATCGTGCAGCGGTGCCAGGTGCCGTTGGTCATTGATCCGAACCGCCCGGCCGCCGCCCGCCGCCTGCTGGAGGAGGGGGTAGATCTGATTATCAGTGATGATGGCCTGCAGCATTATGCCCTGGGCCGAAGCGTTGAACTGGTGTTGCTTGATCAGCAGCGTGACCTGGGCAACCGGCGCTGTCTGCCCGAAGGGCCGCTGCGCGAGCCGGTTGAGCGCTTGCAATCGGTTGATCTGGTGGTGCGCAACGGTGCCGCAGCCGATGGCCCCAAGGGCTATGCGATGCAGCTGGCACCCGGTGTGCTGGTCAATCTTGTGACCGGCGAGCGCGTTGCTGCCACCCGCTGGTCTGGCTCTCGTCATGTGGCGGCCATGGCAGGTATCGGCAATCCCGAGCGCTTCTTTGTCACCCTGCAGGCGCTGGCCTTTGAGTGCGAGACCTACATCTTTGCTGACCATGCCCGCTATGATGAGCAGGTGCTGGCGCCTTTGCCAACGAACAAACCAGTGCTGATGACTGAGAAAGATGCGGTCAAATGTGCTGCACTGGCGCGCGACAACTGGTGGTATCTGAGTGTCGATGCGCAGCTAAGCGACGACTTTGCAACAGCGCTGCTGGCGCTGCTGCCTGCGCCCGAAAGGGCTTGCGAATCAATCCAGGAGTGATCGATGGATCCCAAACTGATGGACGTGCTGGCCTGCCCCCTGTGCAAGGGGCCGCTGGTATTGAGCAATGACAAGCAGGAACTCTGGTGCCGCGCAGACGGGCTGGCCTTTCCGGTGCGAGATGGTATTCCGGTGATGCTGGAGTCCGAGGCGCGCGCACTGGACGCCGACGAAAAGCTGGGTGATTAGCGCGATGTTTCACGTCATTATTCCGGCCCGTTACGCCTCGACCCGCTTACCCGGCAAGCCGCTGCAGCAGATCGCCGGCAAGCCCATGGTTCAGCACGTCTGGGAGCAGGCGTGCAAGAGTGGGGCGGCGACGGTCACTGTGGCGACGGACGATCAGCGTATTATTGATGCCTGTCGTGCCTTTGGCGCCGAGGTGGTGCTGACCCGCCCAGACCATCCTACCGGCACCGATCGCCTGCAAGAGGTCGTCACCCAGCTGGGCCTGCCCGGCGATGCCTGCGTGGTCAATGTGCAAGGTGATGAGCCACTGATTCCGCCAGCGGTGATCGACCAGGTGGCGGCCAATCTGCTGGCTGCTAGTGATGCCGGCATTGCGACGCTCGCCGAGCCGATCGCTGACAGCGAAACGCTGTTCAATCCTAATGCCGTCAAGGTGGTGATCGATCACCAGGGGTATGCTCTGTACTTCAGCCGTGCGCCGATGCCCTGGTGTCGTGACCAGTTCGCCAATGGCCCGGCGCCGCTGCCCGAGCAGGTTCCCTTTCGACGCCACGTCGGCATCTACGCGTACAAGGTCAGCTTTCTGCATGCTTATGTCGGTTGGCCGGCCAGCCCATTAGAAACGGCTGAGTCGCTGGAGCAGTTGCGTGCGCTCTGGTTTGGCACACGCATTCACGTCGCCGACGCCTGTCAGACCCTGCCTGCGGGGGTGGATACCGTTGAGGATCTGGCGCGGGTGCGGGCGTTGTTGGAGTCCGCATGACGCGCGTGCTGTTTGTCTGTCTCGGCAATATCTGTCGCTCGCCCAGCGCTCAGGGCGTATTCGAGGCACGCCTGGCCGAGCGCGGCCTGCAGTCGGCCTTTGAGGTCGACTCCGCCGGTACCGGCGGCTATCACGCTGGCGAGCCGCCAGACCGGCGTGCTCAGGCGGCGGCCCGCCGACGTGGCTATGACATCAGTGGCCAGCGCGCGCGCGCCGTGCGCGACGGTGATTTTCATCAGTTCGATCTGATTCTCGCGATGGATCGCAGCAATCTGAGCAATCTGCTGCAGCGTGCGCCTGCTAACTGTCGGGCCAAGGTGCGCCTGTTCATGAGTGGGGTCAGAGGCTGGCCAGAAGAAGTACCTGATCCGTATTTTGGTGGCGACCAGGGGTTTGAGCAGGTGCTGGATATGCTTGATGCCGCGTCTGATGCCCTTTTGGCGGAGCAGGGCTACTGATGCGGATGCAAGAGGGCGCGGACCTCAAGCCGTTTAACAGTATGGCGCTATCGGCTCCGGCAGAACATCTGCTGGAGGTAGCCAACGACCGCGAGCTGCGGGAGGCGTTGGCGCTGGCGCAGCGCAACGGCTGGCCGCTGACGTTAATGGGGGGTGGCAGTAATCTGATACTGGCGGGCGCGGTATCCGGCCTGGTGGTACGCATGGTCAGTCGTGGTCGACGGGTTTTGTCTCGTGACACCGAGCAGATTGTGATCGAGGCTGAGTCGGGAGAAAACTGGCACCAGCTGGTGTGCTGGAGTCTCGATCTCGGCTTGAGCGGCCTTGAGAATCTGGCCTTGATACCGGGGACGGTGGGTGCTGCGCCGGTGCAGAATATCGGCGCTTATGGTGTCGAGCTGTGCGATTGTTTTGACAGCTTGCAGGCACTGGACCGTGAAACCGGTGAGTTGTGCTGGTTCGATCGCGAGCAGTGCAGCTTCGCCTATCGGGACAGTCGTTTTAAGCGCGAGACTGGCCGATATGTGATCTTGCGGGTTCGTCTGCGGCTATGGCGCCGGGCGCGGCTGAGGGTGGGGTATGCGCCCTTGGCTGCAGCCTGGGCGGCGACCGGCCTGAGCGAGCCTGATGCGCGAGTAGTGGCTGCGCTGGTTGTGCGCATTCGTCAAAGCAAGTTGCCGGACCCGCAGATCCTGCCGAATGCTGGCAGCTTCTTCAAGAACCCGGTGGTGAGTGTGGGGCAGGCGCGACAGTTGCTTGAGCGCTATCCTTCGATGCCGCAGTTCACGCAGGCCGATGGCACGGTCAAACTGGCTGCCGCCTGGTTGATTGATCAGGCGGGCTGGAAGGGCTTTCGCGATGGGGCGGCTGGCGTGCATAGCGAGCAGGCGCTGGTGCTGGTCAACCATGGCGGCGCAACCGGTGCGCAGATTCTCGAGCTTGCGGCGCGCATTCGTGCCGATGTGCTGGCACGTTACGGTGTTGAGCTGGAGCAGGAGCCTCCGGTGATCGGTCTGCCTTAACGCCACGAAGGTTGCGGCAAAGGCGACCGCACAGCTGCAGGATACGAAAGCCCGGCTAGTCAGCCGGGCTTTTTTTGGGGGTCGTGCAGGCACAAAAAAGGAGATGCCGATCGGCATCTCCTTTTTGGCTTACGCCCCGGTCAGGGCTTCTGGCTGTCGACGGTCTGCTCGTCCTTGCGGACTTGCTCGCTGTCGTCGCTATCGGCGGTGTCGTCTGCGGTCGTCGCGTCCGACTCGGCCTTGGTTTCGCTTTCCGGCTGCGCGGCGCCATCGGCAGCTATGGGCTGCTCGGTGGCACTTGGCTGCTCGTTCAGCAGGTCGGCCTGTTGGGGCTGAGCCGCAGGTGCAGCTTCGGCTACGACTTCCGGTGCCTTGACAGCGTCTGGCTCGGCTGGAGCAGCTTGCGGTGCCTCAACTGCGGCCTCTGCGACAGGTGCCGGCTCGCTCTGAGTTGCCTGGGCGGCTTCTTCGGCCTGGCGCTTGGCCTCAAGCTGACGCTTGCGGATTTCGCGTGGGTCGTTATAGGCGCGGCCGCTTTCGGTCAGTGCCGGAATAGCGGAGTCTTGCGCTGCAACTGGCGCAGGCTGCTCTTCCTCAGGCGCTGCAGCGGGCTGCTCCGGAGCCTGCTCGGTTGCGGGCGCAACGGCTTCTGCCACGGGCTCGGCAGCAGGTGCTGCTTCTGCGGGCGCTTGTTCTGCCGGTGCTTGCTCTGCCTGCGGCGCGTTGTCCGCTGTTGCTTCGGCGCTTGCCTCAGCGACAGGTGCGGTGGCGGGTGCTTGTGCAGGCTGCTCGGACTGTTCTGCATCGTCCTCTGAGCGGCTGCTGTTGCGCTCGCGACGCGGGCGGCGGTTACGCTCGCCACGCTCACGACGGGACGGGCGAGTCTCTGCCTGCTCGGTTTGCTCGCCAGACTCTTCGCTCTGAACGTCGTCAGCACCAGCCTCGGTAGCCGCCTGCGGTTGCTCTTCGCTGTCGGACTTATCAACCGGTTGGGCCTGGGTGAAGGCCTCGACGGCGGTCTCGATAGACGCTTCCAGTTTGCTGGCCGCTTCGGTCAGCCCCGCTTCAACCGGTGTCTGCACATCGGTTACGGTCTCGGCATCGGCGTCAACTGCGGTGGTGACGGCTGCATCGCTGCTGGGGGCGTCGGCGGAGGTGGAGACGGCTGCGGCGACGGCAGTGGTGCCGGCTTCGCTGTTGTCGCCTTCTTGCTGAGCACCTTCGGCCTGCGGACGGCGGCGGTTGTTGCGACGACGCTGGCTGCTGCGTGAACGGCGCTTGGGACGCTCGCCTTCGTTACCGTCGGCAGCGTTATCCTGGGCCTCGTCAGCAGTGGTCTGCAGGTTGCTCAGCTCGTCGTTTTGCTCGGCTTCTTCGGCGCGCGGCTGTGGGGCACGGCGCTCGCGTTGCTCGCGCGGCTGACGGTTCTGGCTGTCGTCCTCGCGGTTGGTGCGCTGCTCGGCGTCAGCCGGGCGGCGGCGGCGGCGAGTGCTACCTGCTTCATTCTTACGGGTTTCGCTGGCGTCGTTCTCGTTGCGCTGCTCTGGCTTGGCGCCTTGTGCCTTGCGTTCACCGTCCTGGCGGTTGCCACGATCATTGCGCTCACCGCGCTCACCGCGCTCACCGCGCTCACCGCGCTGGCGACGGTTGCGGTTGTTGCGGCGCTCGTCGGCGTTACGCGGATTGCGCTCACGCTTACGTTCGTTGCTGTCGCTCTGCTCCTGCTTCTCGGCTTGCTCTGCAGTCGGCTGCTCGCTGGCGAACAGGCCTACCAGGCTCTTGATCAAACCCTTGAACAGGTTCGGTTGAGCGGCTTGTACGGCTTCGACCGGCGCTGGCGGCGTTGGTGCCGGGCGGGCAGGGGAGAGTGCCTTGACGGCTGCTTCCTGACGCACGATGGCGCGGGTCTGGCTGACCGGAGCGGGTTCTTCTACTTCGACGGTGGCGGTAGCGGTGTAGCTTGACTCGCCGTTCAGTACCGACTCGTGATCGTCACGCAGACGCTGTACGTCAAAGTGCGGGGTGTCCATGTGTGGGTTGGGCAGCACCAGCACGCGCACGCGGGTGCGCGCTTCGGTCTTGGCCAGGGCGTCGCGCTTTTCGTTGAGCAGGAAGGTGGCGACCGGTACGGGTACGTGGGCACGTACTTCGGCGGTGCGGTCCTTCAGGGCTTCCTCTTCGATCAGGCGCAGCACGGATAGCGACAGGGACTCGACGTCGCGGATGGTGCCGCGGCCGTTACAGCGCGGGCAGACGATGCCGCTGGTCTCACCCAGCGACGGGCGCAGACGCTGGCGGGACATTTCCAGCAGGCCGAAGCGCGAGATGCGGCCAACCTGCACGCGGGCGCGGTCGGCTTCGAGGCTTTCGCGTACGCGTTCTTCAACGGCGCGCTGGTTCTTGGCCGGGGTCATGTCGATAAAGTCGATGACGATCAGGCCGCCGATGTCGCGCAGACGCAGCTGGCGAGCGATCTCTTCAGCCGCTTCCAGGTTGGTCTGCAGTGCAGTTTCTTCGATATCGCCACCCTTGGTCGCACGGGCGGAGTTGATGTCGATGGAAACCAGAGCTTCAGTGTGATCGATAACGATGGAACCGCCGGAGGGCAGTTTCACTTCGCGTTCGAAGGCGGTCTCGATCTGGCTTTCGATCTGGAAGCGATTGAACAGTGGCACGCTGTCTTCGTACAGTTTCACCTTGCTGGCGTACTGCGGCATGACCTGGCTGATAAAGCTCAGCGCCTCTTCCTTCACTTCCTCGCTGTCGATCAGCACTTCACCGATGTCTTGGCGCAGGTAGTCGCGGATGGCGCGGATGATGACATTGCTTTCCTGATAAATCAGGAGGGGTGCCTTGCGCTCCTCGGAGGCGCCTTTGATGGCTTCCCAGAGTTGCAGCAGATAATCCAGGTCCCATTGCAGTTCTTCGGCGCTGCGGCCCAGGCCGGCGGTGCGCACGATCATGCCCATGTCGGCGGGCACGTTCAGGCTGTTCAGGGCTTCGCGCAGTTCGTTGCGCTCTTCGCCTTCGATGCGGCGCGAGATTCCGCCAGCGCGGGGGTTGTTCGGCATCAGCACTAGGTAGCGGCCGGCGAGGCTGATGAAAGTGGTCAGGGCTGCGCCCTTGTTGCCGCGCTCTTCCTTGTCGACCTGGACGATGACTTCCTGGCCTTCTTTCAGCACGTCCTTGATGTTGACGCGACCTTCAACTTGCTTGGAGAAGTATTCGCGGGAGATTTCCTTGAGGGGGAGAAAACCGTGGCGTTCGGAGCCAAAGTCGACAAAAGCGGCTTCCAGGCTGGGTTCGACGCGGGTGATACGGCCTTTGTAGATGTTGGCCTTTTTCTGCTCGCGGGCGCCGGATTCGATGTCCAGATCGTAGAGGCGTTGGCCGTCTACCAGGGCGACACGCAACTCTTCGGGTTGAGTTGCGTTAATGAGCATTCTTTTCATGAAGTACCGTTGTGTTTCCAGAGCTATCCGGTCTGCACGGGCACGGCACCTGCGACTCTTCAGTTAGGTGTCAGGTGTGTTTCTGTTATCGGCGGGGCCGAGATACAGAGTTCACATCGCCACTACAGTGGCGACAGTTCTGTCTGTTACTGCTACTGCATACAGAGAAACTGCTTCGGGACTCCCTGCCATGCGGTCTGGCGGGGCGCGGCAGCGGGTATGCTGCCGAATGGGTCCTGGGGCGTCTACGCAAGGTCTGCGGAGGCCGTCGGGCCGTAGTGCCTGCGCGCCGGAGCGCTATTGCAGGGAATCCTTGGGGAGGAATCAGCTGGACTGGGGACGGGGACACCCTGGTTGGCAAGTGTCTACGCTCGTCACATGATCCTGAAGCTGTGCATCTCCACCTAAACACTTACCCATCTGAATCGGGTGCCGCTCCGTATATTGAACGGGAGCGGGTTAATGGTCTGATCGCCCTTCGGCGTCCAGTCGTCTAACACAGGGCCTGTCGACGTTTTGAGTTCTGCTTGCTGCGTCAGGCCGCCGTGTGGTTGTTTCTGGGGGTGGCAGGCATTTGTTTGGCCTGAGTTCCCCGGCTGCAGAATCGGCAGCTCGCCGGACTATAGCAGCATTTTTTAAGTGCTTCAATTGCATGAAAAATTGTATGATGCGCCGATGAAAAATACCGCTTCAGGCCTTCCCGCCCAGGTTCAATTCGATGAAATCTCCGCCGATCAGGCGGGGCAGCGCATTGATAATTATTTGATCACGCGCCTCAAGGGGGCGCCGAAAACACTCGTCTATCGCATCTTGCGCAAGGGCGAGGTGCGGGTGAACAAGGGGCGGGTCAAGCCTGACTACCGGTTGCAGGCGGGTGATCTGCTGCGCATACCGCCGGTCCGGCTGCCGGCACCGGATGAGCCGGTGCTGGTAGGGCAGGGCATTCTCAATGCGCTTGAGCAGAATGTTCTGTTTGAGGATAAGGGGTTGATCGTGGTCAACAAGCCGGCAGGTCTGGCGGTGCACGGTGGTAGTGGTCTGCACTTCGGCGTGATCGAGGCAATGCGCCAGTTGCGTCCGGACTGCCCGCAGCTGGAATTGGTGCACCGGCTGGATCGCGATACCTCGGGTTGTTTGATGATCGCCAAAAAGCGCAGCGTGCTGCGCCATCTGCATGCCGCGCTGCGTGGCGATGGCGTGAACAAGCGCTATTGGGCGCTGGTGCGTGGGCGTTGGCCGGGGGCGACAAAAAAGGTGCATGCGCCGTTGCAGAAAAATAACCTGCGGTCCGGTGAGCGTATGGTCGAGGTGGATCCGGCAGGTAAGGAAAGTCTGACCGAGTTTCGTGTGCTGCAGCGCTTTGGTGATCGCGCCACCCTGGTCGAGGCACGGCCCGTCACCGGGCGTACCCATCAGATTCGTGTGCACGCCAAGCACGCCGGTCACCCGATTGGCGGTGATCCCAAGTACGGTGATGATGAGTTTTCCCGGGAGCTGCGTGAGTTGGGCGGCAAGCGACTGTTCCTGCATGCGCGCTCGCTGGCGGTGACGCTGGCCGATGGCGAAGCGTTGGAAGTGCAGGCCGAGCCGGGCCCCATGTGGGACGATACGCTGCGCAGGTTGGCCGCTGATGGTGATTGATACGCTGATTTTCGATTGGGACGGCACTCTGGCCGACTCGATAGGTCACATCGTCAGCACCATGCAAAGCGCTGCGGTGGCTGTCGGTTTGCCGGTGCCCAGTGAGGAGGCGGTCAAGGGGATTATCGGGCTTGGCCTGCCGGAGGCCGCTGCGGTGCTGTTTCCACAGCGTCCTGATCTGGCGGTGCCGGTGGTCGAGGCCTACCGTGACATCTATCTGAGTGATGATCAGCAGGCGGTGCCCTTGTTTGCTGGTGTTCGGCAGGCATTGGATGACTGGCGTGAGGAGGGTTACCTGCTTGCTGTTGCAACGGGTAAAGGGCGTCGTGGTCTGAACCGGGTGCTCGGTCAGCATGATCTGTTGGATTACTTTGACGCCACGCGTTGCGCTGACGAGACTGTCAGTAAGCCGGATCCGGCCATGCTGCATCAGATTTTGCGGCAGCTGGGGCGTGGTTCCGGGGCGGCAGTCATGGTGGGTGATAGCTGTTTTGATATTCAGATGGCCCACAACGCCGGCGTGCGCGCGGTGGGGGTCAGTTATGGCGCGCAGTCGCGCGGTCGGCTCGAGCAGCTGACGCCGGCGGTGTGTGTGGACAGATTTGTCGAGCTTGCGCCCTGGTTGTCCGGGCAGCGGGCAGGGTCTCGTGGTATCGGGTTGGAGAGAGTTTGATGGATCAGGATCGCTGGACGGAAGGCAATATGGTATCGGGTGAGCAACGCCGTGAGGCCAAGGAAGATGCCAAGGCCTGGAAGCTGCTTGAAAATACGCTGACCGCTTCGTTGCAGGAGCAGCGTCGCTCGCGTCGCTGGGGGATTTTTTTCAAGACGCTGACCTTTGTATATCTGTTTGTTGCGCTCTTGCTCATCTCGCCGTTTGGCAAGATGGGTGCGGCAACCAGTGTCGGGCCGCATACGGCAGTGATCGAGGTGCGTGGTGTCATTGCTGATCAGGAGGAAGCCAGCGCCGACAACCTGGTAGGGGCGCTGCGTGAGGCGTTTGAGGATGAAAATACCAAGGGTGTGGTGCTGCGTATCAACAGCCCGGGCGGCAGTCCGGTACAGTCCGGCTACGTCTACGATGAGATCAAGCGTCTGCGTGCGCTGCATCCGGATATCAAGTTGTATGCGGTGATTACCGATCTTGGTGCATCCGGTGCTTATTACATTGCGTCGGCGGCGGATGAAATTTACGCGGACAAGGCCAGTCTGGTTGGCTCGATTGGTGTAACGGCTGCCAGCTTCGGCTTTGTCGATACTATGGAGAAGCTGGGGGTGGAACGCCGCACTTACACGGCCGGCGAGCATAAAGCGTTTCTTGATCCTTTCCAGCCAGAGAAGCCGGAGGAGAAGGCGTTCTGGCAGCAGGTGCTCAATACCACCCATCAGCAATTCATTGATAGCGTGAAGGCGGGGCGTGGTGATCGCCTGAAGGAAAATCCGGATCTGTTCAGTGGTCTGGTGTGGTCGGGTGAGCAGGCGCTGGAGCTTGGCCTGATTGACGGGTTGTCCAGCACCTCTGCGGTTGCGCGTGACGTGATTGGTGCAGAGGAGTTGGTGGACTTTACCCGTCAGGAGTCGCCGCTGCAGCGTTTCACTCGTCAGCTGGGCGCCAGTATGGGGGCTGAATTGGCTACCCGTGCCGGTCTGGGTGGTCCGCAGCTGCGCTGATCAGGGGAGCTGAACGCCTTCTTTTGCCAGCATGGCGCGCAGGCGGATAAGCGGCAGGCCGATCAGGCTGTTGGGGTCGTCGCCCTGCATGCGTTCGATCAGGGTGATGCCCAGGCCTTCGGACTTGAAGCTGCCGGCGCAGTCGTAGGGCTGCTCACTGCGCAGGTAGCGTTCGATTTCGTCGCCGGTCAGTGAGCGAAAGGTGACATGGTAGGGCTCGACGGTGCCCTGGCCTTGTTTGCTGGCGCTGTTGTAGAGATACAGTGCAGTAGAAAAGGTCAGGGTGCATCCGCTGCTGCGGTTGAGCTGATCAACTGCGCCGGCGTGGTCGAGTGGCTTGCTGACGGGCTCTCCGTCCAGCAGGACAACCTGGTCGGAGCCTATGATCAGATGGGCGGGGTAACGCTCGGCCAGGGCTTGTGCCTTGCTGCGGGCCAGGCGCTCGGTCAGGCTGGCTACGCATTCGAAGGGGTGTGCTGTCTCGTCAATGTCCGGCGCTGCGCACTCGAAGGGGAGTTGCAGGCGTTCGAGCAGGGCTCTGCGGTAGACTGAGCTCGAGGCGAGGACAAGTGGCAGCATGGTGACTCTCCGGTGGGTTGGGCGCTCATGGTGGCGGCATCTGTGGGCGGTTTGCGAGCCGCCGAACGGCACGACGATCGAGTCTAAATAGTTTTGACAGGCGGGGCATGTGCCCCTAGAATTGCGCGCTTATGTCTGGAACCATACCCCCGCACATCGAGCCGCTCCGGCTGGTAGACCGCAGAATCACGCTGAAAGGCGTGGTGAAGACGTCCAGCCTTGGGCGTTTGGCTGCGCTGCTGGATGCACCGACGGGCGATGTACAGGTCGAACTGTACTTCTCTCGCGACGAACAGGGTATCGCCACCATGCATGGCCGTTATCAGGTAGATGCACCGCTGGTGTGTCAGCGTTGCCTGGAGCAGGTCGTGGTGCCGATTGACAGTGAATGTGATGTGGGGTTTGTAAAAAGCGACGAGGCCGCCAAGCAGCTGCCGCGTCGGTATGAACCGGTTTTTGTGGGTGAGGAGCCTCTCGATCTGTTTGCGCTGATCGAAGACGAGCTGCTGTTGGCGCTGCCAGCAGTGCCGATGCATCCGCCACAAACATGTCAGCATCCGCCAGGGTATCGCCCTGAGACGGCGGAGCTGGAGGAAAAGTCTGAGAAGCCTAATCCTTTCAGCGTGCTGGCCAATTTAAAACGCGATACCTGAGCTTAGGAGCTTATTAGTCATGGCTGT
>CESO01021815.1_pt1 | contig 19405 bp, 20 predicted proteins | sample 356341 | NCBI WGS metagenome assembly CESO01 (sample SAMEA2621812, study PRJEB7988) | marine metagenome | biome: marine biome (ENVO:00000447); feature: deep chlorophyll maximum layer (ENVO:xxxxxxxx); material: "saline water (ENVO:00002010), including plankton (ENVO:xxxxxxxx)" | depth 35 m | reverse complement strand
ACTCGCCATAACGGTTCCTTTAAATTGGTTGTTAGATCAATATTTGTTGCAGCCTGGTGCATTGTCTTGGTTGGGCGAAGAGTTTTTAGATTATGATTTAGGCTTTCTCTCCTTTATTATGTTCATTGCAACCATTGCCACCATGGTACAATTGGTAGAAATTATTGTCGAGAAATTTTCACCATCACTGTATAATTCTTTAGGAATATTCCTGCCATTAATTGCCGTTAACTGTGCCATATTAGGGGGTTCTTTGTTTATGCAATCTCGTGAAATTGAAAACTTAGGATTGGCCGTAAATTATGGCATCTCATCTGGAATAGGATGGTTCTTAGCCATTTTAGCCATTGCTTCTATTCGTGAAAAAATTAGATATTCAAATATCCCTGGCCCACTAAGAGGGCTTGGAATTACATTTATTGTAACGGGTTTGATGGGTATTGGATTTCTCAGTTTTGGAGGGATGTTAACAGGAGGTGATGAAGCTCCATCGGAACCAACTGAAACAGTTCAAAATGCAGAAATTGAATCTACCTTGGACGAAGAAAAAGAAATTGTAAACATTACTAAAACAGATAACTAATATGATTATTTTAGCTGCTGGAACAACCGGAACTGTCATTGCTACTGTAGTAGCTTTCTTAGTGATTTCTTTACTTCTCATTAGTGTGCTTCTTTTAGTAAAGCAAACATTATCGCCTTCAGGCCCTGTCAAAATTATGATCAATGGTGAGCGAGAAATAGAAGTGGCTTCTGGTGGCACTTTGTTATCGACGCTTGGTAATCAAAAAATATTTTTACCATCTGCTTGTGGTGGCGGAGGTACTTGTATTCAATGCGAATGTCATGTCCTGTCAGGTGGGGGTGAGGCCCTTCCAACAGAAACGCCTCATTTTTCAAGAAAAGAATTAAAACACGGCGCCCGTTTGTCTTGCCAAGTCAAAGTAAAACAAGACATGGAAATTACCATTCCTGAGGAAGTTTTTGGTATAAAAAAATGGGAAGCTACAGTCGTTAGAAATTACAATGTGGCCTCTTTTATCAAAGAGTTTGTTGTCGAAATTCCAGAAGATATGGGCTATAAAGCTGGGGGTTATATTCAAATTGAAATCCCTCCCTGTGAAATTAATTTTGATACCATTGAGATTACTGCTCACCCTGAAGAACACGACGACCCTAGGAAATTTCAAACCGAATGGGATAAATTTGGTCTTTGGCCTCTAAAGATGAAAAATAACGAAACTGTAGAGCGTGCCTACTCGATGGCCTCTTACCCCGCAGAAGGCCGTGAAATCATGCTCAATGTACGTATTGCAACCCCGCCTTGGGACCGTTCCAAGAATGCATGGATGGATGTCAATCCTGGAGTAGCATCGTCTTATATATTTGCTCAAAAGCCAGGCGACAAAGTCACCATTTCAGGCCCTTATGGAGAATTTTTCATCAATGAAAGTGATTCTGAAATGCTTTACGTTGGTGGTGGTGCAGGCATGGCGCCCATGCGTTCACATTTATACCACTTATTTAAAACGCTAAAGACGGGTCGAAAAGTTACCTATTGGTACGGCGGTCGTTCTAAACGTGAATTATTTTACCTAGACCACTTTGAGCAATTAGAAAATGAATTTCCAAATTTTAAATTTTACCTTGCCCTCTCTGAGCCTATGGAAGAGGACAACTGGAAAGTCAAAGAAAATATTGATGCGCCTGGTGATGGTTTTATTGGTTTTATTCACAACTGTGTGATTGAACATTATTTAAACAACCACGAAACACCAGAAGATATCGAGTTGTATTTTTGTGGACCCCCTTTAATGAATCAAGCGGTCCAAAAAATGGGCGAAGACTTCGGGATACCCGATGAGCACATCCGTTTTGATGACTTTGGAGGCTAAAATTACCATTCAATTAACGTATATAGCCCAACCTTATGTTGGGCTTTTTGTATTTTTGTAGCATGCGCAAACCACTTTCCAAACAAGAGATGCACAACTTGGCAATGAACCATGTTGGAAAAGATTTAGAGTCTCGTGGTTTTGAATTTGTTGCCATAAATAGCAAACTCAAAAAACATCCCCAATTTGTGTGTATTGATAAAAATAGTCAATATTTTTTTGTAATTGTACGCGTGGTCAAACTGCCACAAAACCCCAACAATTACGATGTGGTTTGGATGGAGACCTTTAAAAAACATGCCTTAGAAAAAGAGGCAAAAGTTTTATATGCTGGTGTTGGAATCGGAAATCCTAAAGGAGATGAACTACCCATATATCTCAATGAAGAATACCTCATTGAATACAATGGAATTCAAGTAATTGAAACAAATTATAATTAGATGAAAATAAATTATTTCCCAATTTTATTACTTGTACTTGTTTCTTGCAACAAAGAAATAACAAACACCAAATTAAAGGGCCCAATTTTTGGTACATTTTACGAAGTTACCTATGCGGCCAAAGTAAATGAGGACTATCAAAAGGCATTGGACAGTATCTTTGAGGCAGTCAACCAATCGATGTCTAATTACCAAGCGGATTCTGATATCTCTAAAGTAAACCAGCACGAGTTGGATATTGTTGACAGTTATTTTGTGGATGTGTTTAAAGCTGCAAAAAAAATTTACAATCAGACCGATGGTGTCTTTGATCCGACTATAGGGAAGCTGGTCAATGCATGGAATTTTGGTTCAGAAGAATATAAAACAAAACTTGACAGTATAAAAATTGACAGCCTCATGCAATATGTTGGTTTTGATAAAGTTAGATTAAATAATAATTTATTGATCAAGTCAGACCCCAAGCCTTATATCGACTTCAATGCCATTGCAAAAGGCTATGCAGTGGATTTAGTAGCTGCATTTTTAGACTCAAAAGCCAGTGACAACTACATGATTAATATTGGAGGAGAACTACGAACCAAAGGCATCAATATTGAAAAACAAAGCGGTTGGACCGTAGGAATTGAAAATCCCAATTTTGATGGTACACAAAGCTATGACAAGGTGTTTGTACTTAAAAATAGTGCGATGGCTACAACTGGTACATACCGCAAGTTTAAATGGGATGATAATGGCAAGCGCTATGCGCACATTATCAATACTAAAACAGGTTACCCAACCAGAACCAATATTTTAAGTGTCTCAGTCATAGCTGAGAATTGTATGATGGCAGATGGCTACGCCACCGCCTTTCAGGCCATGGGTATTGAAAAGGTTAAGGCGTTTTTATCATTGCACCCAGAATTAAAAGCCTGTATCATTTTTGAAAACAACAATAAGGAGTTCGAAATGCTTTCGTCGAACAACTTTCCAGTTAATTAGGCTTGTAAACGACAGGGATTATTTCACCCTCACTAAGGCAATATTTTGAAATTTCTTTTTTAGAAAGTGTTTTGGTAAAATCCACTTTTTCGACTTTAAAACCACAAGATTCCAGGCGTTCAAAATAATCCAATCCGTATACGCGAACGTGGTCGTATTGTCCAAATATTTTGGCACGTTGTTTTGGGTCCGTAATGCTGTTGTCCTCAAAAGTGGTCTTACGATTTACATCCAATGGTATTTGTAAAATGCCCACCCCACCGGGTTTCATCACTCTAAACAATTCTTGCATCGCTTTTAAATCATTGGGAATGTGTTCCAGAACATGATTGCATAAAATAAAATCAAAGCTGTTAGAAGCAAAAGGAAGTTGGCAAATATCGGCTTTTATATCTGCGATTGGAGAATTTAAATCTGTAGTTGTATAGTCTAAGTTTTTCATCTTTTTGAACCGCTTGTAAAAAGCCTGCTCAGGAGCGAAATGAAGCACTTTTTTTACATTGGTGAAGAATTCAGTATCGGTCTTTAAAAATAACCATAAAAGGCGGTGTCTTTCTAAGGAGTAGGTTGAAGGTGAGAGGACATTTTCTCTAGAATTTTCGTAACCATAAGGCAGCAGCTTTCGGAAACTTTGGTTGTCAATCGGATCTGTATGGCGCATTCCTTTATACCAGAAAACAAGGAAAGGTTGTACGATAGCACTCATTGCTATGAGCCAAGGCCTTGGAATCGAATTCAATATAAATTTTAAAGTTGTTTTCAAGACATCTAATTGACGATGGAGGTCTTTTTGCTGTTTGAAATAGTGTTACTTATTAAACCCCAGAGTTCAATGCGTTTTTGCAGTGCAGATTTTGCAGTTTTAAGCGTTTCCGTCCATTTTGTATCGTCATCGCCACATAAATTCTCAACCATTTTTAATGAGATGGGGCCGTGCTCGTCTCCGTCCAGTTCAATGTGTCGATTTAAATAATAAAGCAACTTGCTGTAGCGCTCATCTTCAGGGCTTGTTTTTGATTGCTGAATGATCTCTAAAAACATATCTGGAATTACATCCTCTCGTCCAAACGTAAATGCAGCTGCAATACAATGTGGTTTTCCTTCCGCAATGATGCCAAAAGTAAAATCTAGAAATGCTTTGATGGTGGAGTGCATTTCGATCATTGCTGCGGCATTATTAATTGAGACTCCGTTCTGAATCGCATTAGTGAATTTTTTGATTGGTGCTGTATCGGCATGAATCTGATCCATTGAATCAATGTACATTTCAAAATGGCTTTTTACCTCACTATTTTCATCGATATCACTTTCTTCATCCATGACGATTTCATTGATAAAACGGGCTACGGACCCATTTCCTTTTGGGGTCCATGGTACAGATGTATTTGTCAGTGTTGACTGAAGTGCTTTCAATAAAGACATAAAATCCCAAACTGCAAAAACATGATTTTGCATAAATAGTTTGACATCTTCTATTGTGCTTAATTGGCCATACATTACATGGGCATTGATTTGATTTCTCAATGGTTTTAATTCAGTTTCTATATATTGAATGGAATTCATAGAATTTCTAGTTTGTTTCCTTTTGGTTATTTCTAAATTCATCTTCCTCATTGGTTTCAATTCCAAGAGCTTGGTTTATATAGGTAAAAGTTGAGAGTAGTTCAGGTTTTCCATCGACTAAAGCAACGTTGTGTTCAAAATGCGCACTAGGAAGACCATCTTTGGTTGTAATGGTCCATCCATCATTATGATGTTTGATGCGGTGTGTTCCCATATTAATCATCGGCTCAATGGCCACCACCATACCATCAATAAATTTTTTTCCTCGGCTTCTTTTGCCATAATTTGGCATTTCTGGTTCTTCGTGCATGACACGGCCCAAACCATGACCCACAAGTTCTCTGACAACGCCGTAACCAAAAGATTCGCAATAATTTTGAATGGCATAGCCTACATCCCCAACGCGGTTATTTTTTTTAAAGGCTTTAATGCCTTCGTAAAGTGATGCTTTGGTCACTTCCAAGAGTTTTTGGGTTTCAATTGTAATTTCGCCCACGGCAAAGGTGTAGGCATGATCTCCATAAAATTCATTTTTAAGGGCTCCACAGTCAATAGAAATAATATCTCCATTTTCCAGTGGCTTATCATTTGGAATACCATGTACAACTTGGGTGTTCGGACTGACACACAGCGTATTTGGAAAATCATAAAGTCCTAAAAAACCAGGTGTCGCACCGTGGTCTCTGATAAAGGTTTCTGCCAATTGATCCAATTTTAATGTGCTAATTCCTGGCTTTACTTCAGCCGCCAACATACCCAGGGTTTTGGATACAATTAAAGCACTCTCGCGGATGCATTCGATCTCTTCAGCAGACTTTAAATTGAGCATTTTCATATCAGAATACAAAGATACTCAAAAGACTTTATTTATGCTTGAACTTTTCCTGCATTTAAACTATGGATTCTTGGGTCATTGCCAAAGGTGGTTCAATCCCAATTAGTTTTAGGATAGTAGGTGCTAAAGCGCCCAAAACGCCATCATTTATTTTATCTAAATAATTATCAATAAGTATAATAGGAACTGGGTTTGTGGTGTGAGCTGTATGAGGACTTCCATCGGGATTTACCATAGTTTCACAGTTCCCATGGTCTGCGATCAGCAGGGTCGTATAATTGTGCTTAAGTGCACAATCAACAATATCAGAGACGCAAGCATCAACTGCTTCACAAGCCTTTATAGCGGCTGCCATAACTCCAGTATGTCCAACCATATCACCATTTGCAAAATTTAAACAAACAAAATCAATTGTTTCGGATTTTAAAACCGGAATCAGCGCATCTCTTAATTCGAAGGCACTCATTTCAGGTTGCAAATCGTAAGTTGCCACTTTTGGAGAATTTTTTAAAATGCGCTGTTCGCCTTTAAATGGTTTTTCTCTGCCTCCAGAAAAGAAGAAAGTGACGTGAGGGTATTTTTCTGTTTCAGCAATTCGGAGTTGGGTTTTTCCGTGTGCTTCCAAAACTTCGCCTAGGGTCTCGTTGATGTTTTCTTTTTTAAAAATAACCTCAATATTATTAAAACTTTCATCGTAGTTGGTCATGGTCACATAATGTAACTTGAGTGGAAACATCTCGTATTCCGGAAAATTATTCTGACTTAGGGCGGCTGTTAATTGACGGCCTCTGTCCGTTCTAAAATTAAAAAATAAGACCACATCGCCTTCATTAATTTTGGCAGTTGGTTCATTATTTTGATCTGTAATAATGATGGGCTTTATAAATTCATCCGTTATGCCATTCGCATAAGAATTTTTAATCGAGGCTGTTGCATTGGTTACTTGTTCTCCAATTCCATGAACCACCGCGTCATAAGCCAATTTAGTGCGTTCCCATCTGTTGTCGCGGTCCATGGCATAATAACGTCCTGTGACTGAGGCAAGTTTCACATTTAAGCCTTTTAATCTACTTTCAAGGCTTGAAATAAAGCCTAAGCCTGATTTTGGGTCTACGTCTCTACCGTCTGTAAAGGCATGTACAAATCCTTTAAGTATATTATTTTTTTCTAAGGCATCAATTAGACCGAACAAATGATCAACGTGGGAATGTACCCCGCCGTCACTCACAAGGCCAAGCAGGTGTATTGGTTTGTTGTTGGATATGGCGTAGGCGATTGCATTTTCTAATACAGCTTCAGAAACCAATGTATTGTTTTTAACAGCTAAATTAATTTTGGCCAAATCTTGATAAACAATTCTCCCAGCACCAAGATTCATATGCCCAACCTCGCTGTTTCCCATTTGGCCCTCTGGAAGCCCAACATTTAAGCCATCCGTTCTTAGACTGGCGTGCGCATATTTTGAGTATAAACTGTCAATATAGGGCGTTTGGGCGTGGTCAATAGCTGAAACTTTAGGATCTGGAGATGTGCCCCATCCGTCCAAAATCATTAATATCACTTTCTTATTCATCGAATTGTTGGTCTTTTACAAAGATAAGAAGATTTTAGTCTTACATGCTGATTTTGTATCATCTAAAGTCGCTTAAATCTGTTCCGGAATCAATTTCATAAGCCAAGACTCCTTGTTTAAAAACGCGTGCTTTTAGAGTTCCTTTCAATGTAATTTCATCTCCTGTTATTTCTAAAAAACTGCCCTCTCTTAAACCCAAAACACTTTGTGAATTGTAATGATGAAATTCTTTAATCCTAGTGGCTCTTGTTTCCCCCATATGTTTACTTTCTGGCTGAGGATCTATGTAATGTGGGTTGATATTAAATGGAATGATTCCCAAAGCCTTAAAGCTTGGCGGGTATACAATGGGCATGTCATTGGAAGTTCCTATGCTTGGCCCACAAAGATTACTCCCAGCGCTGGTACCAAGGTAAGGTGTCCCAGAAATAATAACAGATTTTAGTGCCTGCATTAAATTAAGTTTGTATAATTCATTGAGTAATACAAAACTATTGCCACCTCCAACAAAAATTCCTTTAGCGTTTTTAAGTGCTTTTTCAGGGTTTTTAAATTCGTGAAGGCCAATGATTATTTTTCCAATTTTATCAAACGCCTTTTGTGCAATTTCCGTGTAAGCTGCCAGCGTTAATCCACTGGGCCTGGCATAAGCTATAAATATGATGGTGTCTGTCGATTTAAAAAATACACTCAGCTTCACAGAGATGTAACCTAAATAACCACTACCGTGAAGGGTCGAAGTGCTTGCAATGAGAAGTTTTTTCATTTAAAAAAATATTGTCGTAATATCAATTGTTTTGTAAATTTATACAAAATAAATCGAATCCTTTTGACTTCTTATATACAACAAGCTTTTATTGTTTTTGTCTTGTTTTTTTCATCACTTACTTTTGCACAGACCCGTGAAATTTCTGGGAGTATTTCAGCAAGTGGAAGTGTGGAGGGCATCCACGTAATCAATAGAACGTCTTACCGTTACGCGACAAGCGATATTTATGGTGTTTTTAAAATTCAAGCAAAACTTTCGGATACCCTTTATTTTTCATCTGTTCAATATGAGTCCAAAACAATTTATATTTCTCCTGAAATGATTGAAAAAAAATTAGTGGCGGTACAATTAGAAGATGCTGTTACAGCCTTGGACGAGGTTACCATTGGGAAAATTTTAACCGGTGATTTGGGCTCTGACGTTGACAATTCTGATGCCAAACGGCCATTGGATTTTTATGACTTTGGACTCCCAGGATATACTGGACCTAGAAAAACCCTTATTGAAAACCGATTAGGGGAGGCTACTGCAGGCAGCTATATTAGCTGGGGAATCCCGCCTCAACCAAACCTTTGGAAATTTTTAAATAAAATTACGGGACGTATCAAACGATTACAGCAAAATAATAAAATAGAAAAAGATAAAAATATTTTAACTCACATTAAATATGTGGTGGGGCCCGAGCTTTTCAAATACAAAAATCTTGATGAGGACCTTAGGGCAGAATTTTATTTTTATTGTGCAGACGATGAAAATTTTCAAATACGTTGTACAGACAGAAGTGATGTGGAAATTCTTCAGTTTTTGGAAGAGAAGCTAATTGATTTCAAGGCAAATATTTCTTCTGAAAATTAAAATAATACTTTCTATCTTTGCACCATGACACAATTGACCCCTCTTTTTATAAGCAGTACAGAAATTGTATTTATACTGTTTATTGTGATTATGATTTTTGGTGCCGATAAAATCCCCGACATTGCCAAAGGCATGGGTAAAGGCATGCGCAGTCTAAAAAACGCAACCAATGATATCAAAGGGGAGATCAAACGCAGTGCCAATAATCAAGGAATTGATACAGATGATTTCACAAAAGATATTTCTCAGGAAATCAATAAAGCTAAAGAGGAGATCAATGACATTGAGGGCGCTATCCGCAGGAAACTATAATTTTATTTTTTGATGCTGACCGTAAGCCCGTCACGAATGGGCAAAAGCACGGTTTCCAATCTTTTATCGTCTTTTAAAAGGCGGTTGTATTCCAAAACAGTGTTTGTCGAAATGTCGGATGCTACTAGCGGCTCAATAACTTTCCCGCTCCATAAAACATTGTCTGAAAGTATGACGCCTCCAGGATTCAATTTATCAATGATTTGATGGAAATAATTAATGTAGTTATCTTTATCGGCGTCTATAAAAACCAAATCAAATCCAAGGTCCATTTTAGGAATGATGTCTATGGCTTCTCCAGTGTGTTGATGGATTTGTGAACCAAATGGAGACAGGTCAAAATAACGTCTTTGGAAGGTTGCCAATTCTTCGTTGTGATCAATTGTGTGAAGCACACCGTCCTTTTGCAGCCCTTCTGCCAAGCAAAGGGCGGAATATCCTGTAAAGGTTCCCAATTCTAAAATTGTTTTTGGGCGAATTAATTTTGAAAGTAGACTTAAAACACGTCCTTGGTAATGTCCGCTAAGCATGCGGGGTTGTAATACTTTTTGGTAGGTTTCCCGCGTCAAAGCTTTGAGTAGCTCAGGTTCTTTTTCGGAGTGTTGAACAACATAATCGTCTAATTCATCAGAAATAAAGTGCATTAATTCAATATCTTTTTGGTTAATGTCTCTTTTTTCTTTTGGTCCTCACCAAACAACCAACGCATAACGTTGTCTTCCCATATTTCATCGTATTGCTTTTGATTAATGATGTTTTGTGCTTTTGCAAGATCTAATAATTTCCCTGGGTAGGAGGACTGTGCCTCACTTTCCATCTCCCCCAAGGGGTAAGGGTCATCCAAGCCCATGATAATCTGGTTACTACCTTGTCGCTTTAGCATTAAATCAAACGAATCAGTGTCGTGTACAAGGGTATCAAAGTAAATATTTGGATGCCCAACTGCTTTTCGCGGATGTGTTTTCCCATGAAATAAATCAGGCCTCCCATCAAAGCCTTGAATTCGTCGGCCCAAATTCATTTGTGCCATTTGTCCACCATGGGCAAAACAGGCTCGAATGTTTGGGTAGCGCTCTTGGATACCGTTGAGGGTGTAAAAATGATAGGCATCTCCACATTGCGCCAACATCCAAATAAGGTGAAAACGCCAGGAAGTATTTTCCAGTTTAATCATTTTATCGCCATCATAAGGATGAATTTCAATTGCCAAATTGTAATGGTTGGCCAATTCGAAAATGGCATCGTTTTCACGATCAAAAACACTGCGCCATTGTCCAACGCTGTCCATAAAGTGGGTGGGTAAACATAAAACATTGAGTTCTAACTCTTCTACACAACGCTCAATTTCCCATAGCGCTCCTTGTATGAATCCAGGGTGAATTACAAAGCCGCAAGTAAATTTTGAAGCGTGGTTTCGTTGAATCTTGGCATTAAAATCATTTTGAAAACGCAAGGCTTTTTTCATCATCTCCAGTCGCAAGCCATTGCCATATAGTTGAGACAGGTTGAGTACGACTGCGTGATCAATTTTGTTTTCATCCATCCATTCTAATTTTTCATTCAGAAAAAAACTGGAATGTGTGACCGGTCGACTCCAACCTTTTTGAAGCATGTGCTTGCGCTCATTATCCACCCAAAAGATCTCCTTTTCCTTCATGAACTTAGGAATCTCTTCCGGATATGGAAGTAAGTGAGAGTGGCCATTAATGCGAAGCTTCCGTTTCATGAGTGCCTTTTATTCATTAAAGAATCTATTGTCAACTTCCATAATTTCACCTGTCTTAGGGCAGGTTCTCAATGTTTCATTTGAATAAAATCTTTTAAAAACAGGAATAAAATCTTTTTCGATATTGGTTAAAGTAAAATATTCTTCATAAAGCAACTCATTGGCAGTGTCTGAAAACCACAGCAAACCATCTTTTTGATCCTGTTTTCTTTTCCTTTCGATTACCAAGCCAATTGAACCTTCCGATCTGACTGGTGAGTGTGGTATTTTTGCTGGCAAAAGAAACATCTCTCCTGCTTTTATTGGAATCTTAACAAGCTTCCCATTTTGTTGTGTTTTTACAACGATATCCCCTTCTATTTGATAAAAAAGTTCTTCTGTTTCATTGTAGTGATAATCTTTTCTAGCATTTGGACCCGCAACAATCATTACAATATAATCCTCTGATTCGACATATAGATTTTTATTACCAACAGGAGGCTTTAATAAATGTCTGTTGTCATCAATCCATTTTTGTAAATTAAAAGGTTTTTTTATTTCCATATAATTTGTAGTGATAATTTTTTAATTTCTGTTATTTTTTTATTCTTCTACAAGTTAAGAATTTTTAAAACATATAATTATAAAGATTTTGTTCGACCACCATCCACGGGAATGTTAACCCCGTTGATATAACTGGCCGCCTCAGACGCCAAAAATACAATGGCATTGGCAGTTTCTTGCGGTTTTGCAAAGCGTTTTGCAGGCGTATAATTTTTCATCAAGTTTTTCATTTCTTCAAAAGAAGTATTGGTTTTTTTTGCTTTCACTTCAATAATCTCATTCAAACGTTCTGTCTGAGTAAACCCTGGTAGAACGTTGTTGACAGTAATACCAAAGGCACCTAATTCAAAAGATAGTGTTTTACTCCAGTTTCCAACGGCATTGCGAATGGTATTGCTTACCCCGAGACCTTCAATTGGTTCTTTAACTGAAGTTGAAATTACATTGATAATTCGCCCATAATTCTCTGCCTTCATAAAAGGAACCAATAACTGGGTTAGGACGTGACTGCATTTCAGATGCATGGTAAAAGAGGATTCAAATTGTTCCAATGTAGCCTCTAAAATGGAGCCGCTTCGTGGCCCCCCTGTGTTGTTAATTAAAATATGAAAACCTGAATTTTTATTTAAATAGTCTGAAACTTTGACCTTTAGTGCATCAACTTTAGAAAAATCTGCTACAATATAATCGTGATTTGCCGTCTTTGGTAGTTCTGACAAGACATGTTCAAGCTTTGCTTGGTCTCTTGCTAAAAGGGTGACTTTTACACCTTCATTGGCAAGGGCCATGGCGGTAGCACGGCCAATGCCTTGGGTACTACCACAAACAAGTGCCGCTTTGTTTTTTAAGTTTAATACCATATTATTTTATTCATAATTAATACATATGTTTTTTGCTTCGGTAAAAAAGCGAAGTACTTCAAAACCACCTTCACGTCCAATTCCGGAAGCTTTTTGCCCCCCAAAAGGGGTGCGTAAATCCCGTTGCATCCAAGTATTTATCCAAATCATTCCAGCTTCTAAGTGCTCAGAAAAATACATGCTTCGCTTTAAATTATTGGTCCAGACCGTGGCCGATAGACCATACTTTACATCATTGGCTATTTCCAACACTTCAGTAGCATTTTTAAAAGGCATTAGAGTAACCACAGGGCCGAAAATTTCTTCTTGATTTAGCAAGCAGTTATTGGATGAAACCTCAATAACAGTAGGCTCAAGGTAAAACCCTTTTTCACCATTTTTAATCGAAACTTTTTGACCGCCACACAAAACAGTAGCCTCAGACTTGTTTGCAGCTGCAATATACCCCAATACCTTATCAAGATGAGCTTTGGACACCATGGCACCAATATCTGTCTCTTTTTCAGAAGGTAATCCAATCTTTAATTGGGATACTTTTTTTATAAAATCTTTTTTAAATTTTTCATAAATATCAGCCTCTACAAAGATTCGACTGCCACATAAGCAGATTTGTCCCTGATTTGCAAAAGAGGATTTTACCGTAGTGGTAAGCATTTTATCATAATCGCAATCAGCAAAAATAATATTGGGGTTTTTCCCACCCAATTCCAATGATAATTTTTTAAACATTGGCGCGGCAGTTTTTGCAATATGCGCCCCTGTTTCACTGCCTCCAGTGAATGAGATAGCCTTTATCTCTGGATGTTCTACAATTGCCTGACCGGTACTTTTTCCCAATCCATGAACGATATTTAGAACCCCTTTTGGGAGTCCTGCTTTGTTGCAAATGTCCGCCAGTAGAAAGGCGGTATAGGGAGTGACTTCACTGGGTTTAGCAACCACACAATTTCCCGCGGCTAGTGCTGGAGCTATTTTCCAAGTAAATAAATACAGTGGTAAGTTCCAGGGAGATATACAGCCGACTACTCCAAGAGGTTGGCGCAGTGTATAATTAATGGTTTTATCTGAGATTTGCTCATGACTTTCGCTGTAGAATTGTGTAACTGCTTGGCTAAAAAATTTAAAATTATAGGCAGCTCTAGGGATGTCAACTGCTCTTGCTAAGCTAATTGGCTTGCCATTATCCATGCTTTCAGCGGAAGCCAATATTTCCATTTGATCTTCAATCAATTCAGCTATTTTGGCCAAAATAACACTCCGTTGATCCACAGAGGTTTTAGACCAACTGTGAAATGCTTTTTCGGCAGCCAGATAGGCCTCATGTACGTCTTGAGTATTGGAATTGGGGAGTTTTGCATAAATTTCACCATTACTTGGATTAATTACTTCCAGCCAATCTTTTGTCAAAGACTCACAGTAGCTCCCATTGATGAAATTTTTTATGCTAATCATCCTAATTTTTTATATGCAATAACTTTTATTTCGATACCCAAGTCTGGATGCGGTAATTGGTGGACAGCTAAAGTGGTTCTTGTTGGGCCGTCTTGGGGATTAAAGAATTCTGCGTAGGCAGAGTTATAGGCTCCAAAATCATTCATGTTGACCAAAAATGAAGTCACATCTACCACATCTTTTAATGTGGCACCTTCACTGGCTAAATTTTCAGCAATATTTTTTAGCACTTCTCTTGTTTGTACCGCTACATCAATTTTTTTTGTCCCCATAGTGTCTATTGCTTCAACTCCAGCAATGCTATTATCGGCGCGTCTGGAGCTTGTTCCTGAAACAAATATAAAATCTCCCACGCGTTTTGTGTGTGGGTAAGCGCCTCTAGGGGTTACTTTTTTACTCATATTATTTTATTTATATCTCATTTAAGCGTGTTTTGATATGTTAACGCTTTAGTATTGAATTGGTTTCTGCTTTAATTTTTTCGTGGAGCTCCACAATGGGTAGTTCCAAATCTAGTTGTTTTTTTTCAATCATCTCTAATATGGCTTTATCCTGTGCCCGCCCAAGCAACATGGCTTGGTTGTAGCCCATATCTTCTCTAAAAGTCACCATTGAATATTTTGAAAAATAGGTATTTGGCAAGGCCGTTTCAAGGGCAATTTCTAAAGTTCTTTTTTGCTGAAACACGGGGTTGGCAACATGATCTTTCATTTCATGAAAATTATCAATAGCCAAATCTGCGATTCCATCTGTGTTCTTTTTTCGCTTTTGCTGAAAACTTATAAAGGTCGCTTCCCAATTGCCTTTATGGGCTTCCAAAGCCGCATCAAATTCAAAGACATCTTCAAAAGAGGCATTCATACCTTGGCCATAAAAGGGGACAATGGCATGTGCCGCATCGCCTAAAATTAAATTTTTCCCTTGATATTGCCAAGGAAAACATTTAATGGTTCCAAGTGGTGCCGTTGGATTTTTAAAAAATTCGGTGGTTAAATCGGGCATAAACTCAAGCGTGTCTGGGAATTCTTTTGAAAAGAAGTTTTGTACTTTCTCCGCGGAATCTAAATTGTTAAAATTATATGTGCCACCTTCATAGGCCAAAAACAGTGTGACTGTAAAACTTCCATCCAAATTGGGAAGCGCAATGATCATATAGTCGCCTCTTGGCCAGATATGCAAGGCGTTTTTTTCGGTTTTATATCCGCCCCCTTTTGTGGCTGGAATGGTCAATTCTTTATAGCCATGTGTAAGGAAGTTTTGTGAAAAACTGAATAAAAACTTACGCTTGGATAAATAACTTTTCCTGAGTATTGATCCAGCGCCATCGGTTCCAAAGATGCGGTTTGCTGCACAATCCAAGGCCGTTCCATTTTTACTGTTTTTAAAGCGCGCAATGTTGTTTTCGAAATCTACAGCATCGCATTTTTGATGAAATTCAAAGCTTACATTTTCAAGGGCTTCGGCTTCATCAATGAGCAGCGCGGTGAGCAATTCTCTAGATATTGAATTGATGTATTCTCCATCGCGACCGCTGTACTTTGACAGTTTTGTATTGCCACTTTTATCGTGTAGCATGCGTCCGTGCATTGGGATGCATAGACTTTTAACTTTGTTCTCCAGGCCTACCATTTTCAGGGCTTTTATACCGCGATTGGACAGGGCTAAATTAATGGAGCGTCCTGTACTGATGTCTTCTTTTCGCAAGTCTGACCGTCTTTCCATTACCCTAACATTATATCCCCTCTGTCCAAGGCGCAAGGCCAGTAAAGATCCGCAAAGACCCGCCCCTATAATGAGTATATTTTCTTCAGTTTTCAATCCAACAGCGTTTTTAAAATAGCTACCATACCAAAAACATCTTCAAAAGAATTGTAAAAAGGCACTGGCGCACATCGGATGACACCCGGCTCTCTCCAATCTGTAATGACGTGGTTTTCAGTTAATCTTTTATGCAGTGTTTGGTCTGCATTTTTGATGCGAATGGACAATTGACAGCCTCTTTGGGCAGGGTCTTTAGGGCTGATGATTTCAACGTCTGGGTGGTCAAGATTATTTATAAGATACTCCAAATAGGCGGTGAGTTGAACGGATTTTTGCCGCAGCGCATCCATACCCACTTCGTTAAACAAATCCAGGGAGGCTTTGATGGCTGCCATTGATAAGATAGGGGGGTTGCTGAGTTGCCAGCCCTCTGCACCAGGTATGAGGTCCAAGGGTTTACGCATGTCAAAGCGGGTGTCTTTATTTTGACTCCACCACCCGGCAAAGCGTTTTAAAGTTTTATCGTGGGCATAGCGTTCGTGTACAAAAACACCGCCCAAACTTCCAGGGCCAGCATTTAAGTATTTATAGGTACACCAGGCGGCAAAATCCACGCCTGAATTGTGCAAATCTGGCTGAATGTTTCCAGCGCCATGAGCCAAATCAATGCCCACTTTACAATCCTTGGCATGACCCATTTCAGCAATTTTTTTTAAATCGAAACTTTGACCAGTGTAATAATTGACCCCGCCAATGAGAATCAGTGCAATTTCTTCGCCCTTTTCATCAAGTATCGTTTCTAAGTCTTGTAGGTGCAATAGGGTTTCTCCGGCCCTCGGAGTCCATTCTATGAGGCAAGCTTCTGGGTCGTAACCATGGAATTCCAATTGGCTTTGTACCGCATAGCGATCTGATGGAAAGGCATCACTTTCAATAAGAATTTTATGCCGTTTTTCTGTGGGGCTATAAAAGGAGGCCATTAAAAAATGCAGATTGGCTGTAAGGGTGTTCATCACCACCACCTCAATGGGTTTTGCTCCTACAATTTTGGCCATGCTTTCGGTCAGGAACTCGTGGTAAGGCATCCATGGGTTTTTGGCATCTAAATGGCCCTCGACTCCTAAATTTGCCCAATCGTTTAGTTCTTGTTCAATGGCGGCTTTGGTGGTTTTGGGCTGAAGCCCTAAGGAATTTCCTGTGAAATACAACCATTCATTTCCTGAAACATCTTTGGGAATGTAAAAGGCGTTGCGGTAGGACCTTAAAACATCCTTTTGATCTAAACTGCGTGCAAATTCAAGATGTGGTTCAAATCCAGACAAATTTTGTATTTTGAGTTACTCAAATGTAGCTATTTTTCCACGATTATAAAACTCCCAGCCCCTAGCATTTTAATGCCTTTCTTTTAGAAGATGCGGGAATTTTGTCTTGAAGCGTTTTAGCCTAGGGATGGAAACATTTCTCACATAAGGATTATTGGGGTGAAGGAGCTCGTAATTTTGATGGTACGCTTCGGCTTTCCAAAACTTTTGAAAGGGATAGACTTCTGCAGCTACTTTGGTGTTTTGCAATTTTTCAATTTCGGAAATTTTATTTAATATGAGTGTTTTTTGGGTTTCGTTTTGATAGAACACAATGGAGCGGTATTGTGAACCTCTGTCTGGCCCTTGGCCATTGACTTGGGCCACATTTTGCGATCCAAAATACACATCCAGCAGGGTGGAAAAACTTACAAGCTTAGGGTCGTAATAGACTTCTACAGCTTCGGCATGACCGGTTCGCCCCGTATTGCTCAGTTCGTAAGTGGGGTTTTTGGTGAAGCCACCTGCATATCCGCTGACTGACTCTTGAACGCCTATGACACTTTCATAGATCGCTTCGACACACCAGAAGCAGCCACTCGCAAAATAGGCTCTGGCGATGCTATTTTCAATGGGTACTTCAACGGGCTTGGCGTTGATGACAGCTTGTTGTTTAGAATTTTTTATTGGGCTTTGGCAACTGCTTAGTTTGCAAAATAAGATGGGCAGTATGATGATGAGGCGTTTCATAAATTTAAACTTTATGTAAAATTATCAATCATATGCTGAAAATCTGTGAAATTTATATTAAAAATAGAGCTGGAGTTAAATTTAAGCCATAAAAAAACCCTCAAATTTGTGAGGGTTTTTAATTCTATTTAGAGGGTTGTTACATCTTAGAAAACAACTTTTCCATTTTTACTTTTTGCTCATCGGCAAGCTCCGCATCGACCAAAATTCGGCCACTGTGTTCGTCGGTAATGATTTTTTTACGTGAAGCAATTTCAACCTGTATTTGTGGAGGAATGATAAAGTAGGACCCGCCAGAAGCACCTCTTTCAATAGGAACAACTGCCAATCCATTCTTCACACTGCTGCGAATTTTAGTATATGCTTTGGCCAAGCGCTCCTCGATTTTAGTTTTGTATTCCTCGGACTTACCAAGCAATACTTCCTCTTCTTTTTCTGTTTCGGCAAGAATGGCATCCAAATCGTTTTTTTTGTGTTTGAGGTGGGCTTCGCGCTCTTCTAAGCGTTCTTTGGTTCCTTCTATCACTTCTTTTTTCTGCTCTATTTGAGCTCTAAATTCTTTGATATGTTTTTCAGCCAATTGAATTTCTAGTTCTTGAAATTCAACTTCTTTTGCTAAAGAGTTAAACTCTCTGTTGTTACGAACATTTTTTTGTTGTTCGTTGTACTTTTTGATCAAAACTTTTGCTTCCTCAATCAAATTTTTCTTTGATTTGATTTGGTTGTCAATCTCGTTGAGGTTGTCCTCTAATTTTTGATATCTGAGTTTAAAACCTTCAACTTCATCTTCTAAATCACGTACCTCTAGAGGAAGTTCTCCACGGACATTGCGAATTTCATCCACTCTGGAATCTATAAGTTGTAAATTGTACAGTGCTCTGAGTTTTTCTTCAACTGTCAGCTCTTTCTTCTTAGCCATGCTTATTTATACTTTACAGGGTTTGTATTAATCTTTGATAAAAGGATTGCAAAATTAGGAATTTTTTTTCTAAGATAGGACACCAAAAGAGTTTTTATGTATTGCTCACTTTCGTAATGGCCAATATCTAGGAGTAAAATTTTATCGTCTGCGCTAAAGAAATCATGGTATTTTAGATCTGCGCTTACAAAAGCATCCGCTCCAGCAGCCTTGGCTGCTGCGATTGCAAAACTTCCTGAGCCCCCCAAAACAGCCACCTTTTTGATCTTTTTCATCTGTAATTTGGAGTGTTTAATGACTCCACAATTCATTCTTTCTTTAACGAATTCTAAAAAGTCATTTTCGGCTTTGGCCGATTCAAAAGTCCCTAACATTCCCATCCCTATGTGCTGATTTTTATTTTCTAAAGTTGAAATTTCATAGGCAACTTCTTCGTAAGGATGGTTTTCTTTTAGGGTTTTTAAAAGCACCACTTCCAAATGTTTTTCGAAAACAATTTCAATTTTTGTTTCTTCAACCACTTTCATTTCATTTGGAGATCCAAGCACTGGATTGGAATGCTCATTGCCTTTAAAAGTTCCAAGGCCTTTGGAATTAAAACTGCAGTTGTTGTAATTTCCGGCGGCACCGCCCCCCACTTCAAAAAGTGCTGAACGCAATGCATCAGCTTGAGCGGTGGGTACAAAAGTGCTTAATTTTTTCAGGGTTCCTTGTTGGGGGATTAAAATGGATTTATGTTTTAACTCCAAGGCGTCACAAATGGTCGCATTCACTCCTTTAAATGCATTGTCAAGGGCCGTGTGAATGGCAAAAATGCAGATGTCATTTTTAAGGGCCTTTTGGACCACCCGCTCCACATAGGTTTTT
>CESO01028681.1_pt1 | contig 19495 bp, 14 predicted proteins | sample 356341 | NCBI WGS metagenome assembly CESO01 (sample SAMEA2621812, study PRJEB7988) | marine metagenome | biome: marine biome (ENVO:00000447); feature: deep chlorophyll maximum layer (ENVO:xxxxxxxx); material: "saline water (ENVO:00002010), including plankton (ENVO:xxxxxxxx)" | depth 35 m | reverse complement strand
GCAAACATCGTGCTCACTAAGCTAAAATCATTCATAGAAAAAAATAAACTGTTTAATAAATCAGACCAAATCGGTCTTGCTATTAGTGGTGGTAGGGATTCTGTGTGTGCTTCATATATGTTAAATGACTTAAAAATTCCTTTTATCATGGTGCATGTTAACTTTAATTTGAGAGGAAAAGAAAGCTACAATGATCAAAAATTTGTTGAACGATTATCCAAAAATTTACCATACAGCAGAGGTATAAAAGTTCTTAAATCAAATGCTGAAGATTATGCTTTTGAGAAAAAGGTTTCTATTCAAGAGGCTGCTAGAGAGATTAGGTATGCATATTTTGAAGATTTAAAACAGTCGGGTCATTTTGATAAATTGATTACAGCCCACCATCAGAATGATATGGTTGAAACGTTTCTAATCAACCTGAATCGCAAATCTGGAATAAACGGACTGAAAAGTATCCCTATTAAAAGAAGATATATTGTTAGGCCTTTTTTGGCATTAAATACCCGTGAAATAAATACCTACATAGCAAATCACAACATCAAATATCGAGAAGATAGCTCAAATCAAAGCTTAAAATATTTAAGAAATGTAATACGAAAAAAAGTCATCCCATCAATCGAAACTTCCATTCCTCATTTTGTCGATAATGCATTACAAAGCATTAATATACTTAAAGCAGAAAAAGAAACATTAGATTACCTATTAAATCAGCAAATAGAAAATATTACCAGCAATGATTTTGAGAATTTATATATTCAAAAACAACCGCTTTTAAATTTTCCACACCCTGCTGCTGTTTTGTATCAAATACTAGACGGATACCGATTCAATATATATCAATGCAAAAAAATCATTGCTAGTTTCAACGGAATACCCGGAAAAATATTTAAATCAGAAACCCATCAACTTATAGTTGATAGAGAACAAATTATTTTAGAAATAAAAACTTTGAACCAGGATGTCATAACAATCAAACAACAAGGAAGTTATTCATTTGCAAATTATTCAGTGGTGCTCAAAAAGGCTCAAAAATGGACTTACAATCCTAATAACACAGAAGAAATTCTGCAAATTTCTCCAAATCTGTTTCCACTATTTATCAGAAACTGGAAAAAAGGAGATCGTTTTACACCCCTTGGAATGAAGGGTTCAAAATTACTTAGTGATTTTTTCATTGATCAAAAAATCAATGTTTTAGAAAAAAGTAAAATACCTTTACTATGTTCTGGTGATAAAGTTTTGTGGGTGGTCGGTCATCAGATTTCAGATCTAGTTAAAGTTTCTGAAAATAAGAATGTTTATCATGTGTCGTACACTAAAGAGAATAAACCCAACGAAAAATTGTAAATTTTAATTAAAATAAGTTGAAATAATATTTCTATACTTTAACCATTCATTGACACTAAAAACTCATCATTGTTTTTTGTACCTTTCATATAATTGAGCATAGTATTCATGGCTTCCTCACTGTTCATGTCGGCAAGATGATTTCTCATCACCCACATCTTTTGGAGTACAGCTTTATCAAGTAACAAGTCTTCTCTTCGTGTACTTGAAGAAACGATATCAATGGCTGGATAAATACGCTTATTAGACAGTTTACGATCCAATTGTAATTCCATGTTTCCTGTTCCTTTAAACTCCTCAAAAATTACTTCGTCCATTTTGGAACCAGTCTCTGTTAGCGCTGTTGCAATAATAGTTAGTGAGCCTCCATTTTCTATGTTTCTAGCCGCACCAAAAAATCGTTTTGGTTTTTGTAAAGCATTAGCATCAACACCCCCAGACAAAATTTTACCGCTTGCTGGTTGCACAGTATTGTAAGCTCTCGCAAGTCTTGTAATAGAATCTAAAAGTATGACCACATCGTGCCCACATTCTGTCAATCTTTTTGCTTTTTCTAAAACAATATTTGCTAACTTAACATGCTTATCAGCTGGTTCGTCAAAAGTAGACGCGACCACTTCTGCATTTACATTTCTTGCCATATCTGTTACCTCCTCAGGTCGTTCGTCGATTAATAAAATAATCATATAAACCTCTGGATGGTTGTGGGCAATAGCATTAGCTACGTCTTTTAATAAATTAGTCTTACCTGTCTTTGGTTGGGCAACTATCAATCCACGCTGACCTTTTCCAATAGGAGATATAAAATCCATTATTCGTGTAGAATAATTATCAGCCTTATACTCTAAATTGAATTTTTCGTCTGGAAACAATGGTGTCAAATGATGAAATGCTACTCTGTCTTTAACAAATTCAATTGATCTACCATTAATTGTTAGAATATTAATTAATGCAAAGTATTTTTCACCTTCTTTTGGTGGTCTTATGTTTCCTTTAACTACATCTCCAGTTTTAAGTCCGTTTTGACGAATTTGATTTGGAGCTATATACACATCATCCGGAGAGGGTTGATAGCTATAATCAGCAGATCTTAAAAATCCATATCCGTCCGATATTACTTCTAAAACTCCTTGAGTAGTAACAACACCATCTAGTTCTAAATAATTAATAAGCTTTGCCTCAGCTTCTCTCTTCTTTCTTTTCTCTTCCTCTATTCTTTTTCTTTCTGCGTCTCGTTGCTCCCTTTCTTTATCGCGAGCTTCATTTCTTTCGGATTTAGGTTGATCACTAGGTCGAGAAGATTTATTGTTTTCCTTATTGTGCCCTTCTTTAAGGTTTGAATCAATATTGGAATTATGATTATTTGGGGTAGCATTTTTATCTTTAGCTACAAGCTGCCCTCTAGGAGTTTTTTTAGATTCAATTTCGGTCGTGCTATAACTATTGTCTCCTTTAGACTCACCTTTTGAACTTTCTTTTGTTTTAGCAGTAGCTTTAGTATCTACTGATTTAAACTTTGACGGGTTAACCGCCTGAAAGTCAAGTATCTTATATGCTAAGTCTTGTTTTTTTAACCCCTTATGTGGGATTTCAAATTTTTCTGCAATTTTTCTAAGTTCTGGAAGGAGCATCTCTCCTAGAGAAAGAATATCGTACATACTAATTTATAAATAATTTAATTTACTGTTTATAAGCCTATTAAAAGAAATTTAATAGAGTTGCCTGAAAAGGCAAAGCAAGAATAGACAAAACTTTATAACTAGACAAATTATATGTCAGTTATTCAGTGGATTTTAAATTTAAACTAAACCAATAGTCTTACAGGCTCTTCGAGTAATTCTTGGAAAGTCTTCAAGAACTTGGCCCCTGTAACTCCGTCAACAACTCTATGATCACAACTTAATGTAACTTTCATTACGTGACCTGGCTTCATTTCGCCATTTTCAACAATTACAGTTTCTTTTGAACCACCTATTGCTAGTATACAAGAATCTGGGGGGTTGACAATAGCTGTAAACTCATCAATACCAAACATTCCTAAATTAGATATTGTAAATGTATTTCCCTCCCAATCTTTAGGTTGTAATTCTTTATTTTTTGCCTTACCCGCTAAATCTTTAACTTCTGTTCCAATCTGCGACAATGACTTGCTATCAGCAAATCTCACAACTGGAACTAACAGGCCGTCTTCAACCGCAACTGCAACGCCAATGTGAACATGGTGGTTTCTTCTAATTTTATCTACTAACCACGATGAGTTAACGTTGGGATGTTTCTTTAAAGCTAGTGCTGCAGCTTTTACAACCAAGTCATTTACAGATATTTTAGATTCTGAATACTCGTTCATTCGCTTACGTGCATCTATAACTGCTTCCATTCTAATTTCTTTAGTCAAGTAAAAGTGAGGTGCCGTGAACTTACTTTCAGCAAGTCTCTTTGCAATTGTCTTGCGCATCTGTGTAATCGGAACATCTTCATAACTTTCAATGCCCACGGTAACTGCTGCTTGAGTTGATAGTTTAAAATTCTCAATATCTTTTTTGACAATTCTTCCATTATCGCCACTTCCATTAACTTCAGTTAGACTAATTCCTTTATCCTCAGCCATTTTTTTTGCAAGAGGAGAAGCAAATATTCGATCTTCATTATTCGAAGAAACTTCAGTTAAAACTTGCTTTTCTGTTACAACAGGAGCTGATTTAGGTTCTTCTACTGGAACGTTGGGTTCCTCAGGAGTTGCTTCAACAGTTTCCGTTGAATCATAAGTCAATAAATGTTCAAAATCTTCGCCTTTCTTACCAATTATAGCTATTACAGTCTCGACAGGTACAGTCACACCCTCTGCTACATTTAGATGCAAAACTTCCCCTTTTTCAAAATTTTCCAATTCCATAGTTGCTTTGTCGGTCTCAACATCAGCTATCATCTCACTTGATTTAACTGTATCTCCAACTTTTACAAACCAAGATACAATAGTTCCTTCCTCCATTGTATCACTCATTCTTGGTAATTTTATTGCTACTGCCATTTTTTTAGTTTTAAAGCTCCGCAAAACTAAACATACAAGTTTAAATATTGTTGAGAACGACAAATATTCCTTTACTTATTTCTAACATTATATATTTGATTTGTACTACAGATGAGGCAATACGAAGATTTTTTAAGATATGTGCTTGAAAATGGTGCTACAAAAACGGATCGAACAGGCACAGGAACTATTAGTGTACTTGGAGGACAGCTTCGATTTGATCTTTCAAAATCATTTCCGCTAATCACCACTAAAAAAATTCATTGGAAGTCTGTAGTTCATGAACTGATCTGGTTTTTAAAAGGTGATACTAATATCCAATATCTTAAAGATCACAATGTTAAAATTTGGGACGCTTGGGCGGACGAAAATGGTGATTTAGGGCCTGTTTACGGAAAGCAGTGGCGATCTTGGGAAAGTCCAAGTGGCGAAAAAATTGACCAAATTCAAAATGTGTTAAACACTCTAAAAAACAATCCTGATAGCAGGCGAATAATTGTTAATGCATGGAATGTAGGTGAGCTTAACGATATGGCTCTTACTCCTTGCCATTGTTTATTCCAATTTTATACGGCTAACGGTAAATTAAGTTGCCAACTTTACCAACGTAGCGCAGACATGTTCCTTGGTGTTCCATTCAACATAGCAAGTTATGCATTGTTAACTATTATGATAGCTCAAGAAGTGGGTTTAGCTCCTGGAGAATTTGTACATACATTTGGAGATGCACACATATACAGTAATCATTTTAACCAAGTTAAAGAACAATTAAGTAGAGAGGCTCGAAACTATCCAACAGTGAAAATAACCTCCACTAAAAAATCAATTTTTGATATTGAATTTGACGACATTGAATTAATTGATTACGATCCACATCCAAGAATCAAAGCACCAGTTGCTGTCTAATTGGAGTCAAATAATTTTTGTAAAACTTCAATGGCTGCCTCAGCAATAACTGTACCTGGACCAAAAATAAAATCGACCCCTTGACTTAATAAATATTCATGATCCTGTTCTGGTATTACGCCTCCAGCAACAACTACAACATTTTCCATTCCTTGCTCTTTTAGTTCGTTCACCACTTGAGGCATCAATATTTTATGACCTGCCGCTAGTGAAGATACACCAAGTATGTGCACATCATTTTCCATAGCTTGTCTTGCAACTTCTGCCGGTGTTTGAAACAATGGACCTATATCCACGTCAAAACCCAAATCAGCAAATGCCGTTGCTATGATTTTAGCACCTCTATCGTGCCCATCCTGACCCATCTTAGCAACTAAAATTCGTGGCCTTCTTCCCTCTATGGTAGCAAATTCATTTGCTTTTTGTCGAGCTGATATTACACTGTTTTCGTTCTGCACTTCTTTCAAATATACCCCAGAAATCAATCTTTGTTTTGCTTGATACCGACCATAAACTTTTTCAAGCTCATAGGATATTTCTCCTAATGTTGCTCTTGCTAATGCGGCCTCTACGCAAATATCTAGCAAATTTTTATCTGATTTAGCAGCATCTTTTAGCTGCTCCAATATCTTTTTAACAGCTCCTTCGTCTCGTTTGTCCTTCAAAGCATTAAGTCTATTGATTTGATTTGTTCTAACTGCTTCGTTATCTACTTCTAATATTTCAAAATCTGGACTTTCTCTAACTTTAAAGCAATTTATCCCTACAATGTTATCTTTCCCAGAATCAATATTAGCTTGCTTAATAGCAGCACACTCTTCTATTCTCATTTTGGGCAAGCCCTTTTCAATAGCTAAAGTCATGCCTCCTAATTCTTCAATTTCTGTAATGTAATCCCAAGCCTTATTGGCTATTTCAACTGTCTTTTTCTCAACTACAAAACTTCCACCCCAAGGATCGATAGCTTGAATTATTCCAGTTTCTTCTTGAATAATTTTTTGAGTATTTCTTGCAATTTTTGCGCTAAACTCTGTAGGTAATGCTATGGCCTCATCAAAGCTATTTGTATGTAAACTTTGTGTGCCACCAAAAATAGCTGCCATTGCTTCTATGGTTGTTCTTGCAATATTATTGTATGCATCTTGCTCTGTAAGACTCCAGCCACTTGTTTGGCAATGTGTTCTGAGGGCCATTGACTTTTCATTCTGGGGATTAAATTTTTTTATCAACTTAGCCCATAACAATCTTCCTGCTCTCAGCTTGGCGATTTCCTCATAAAAATTCATTCCTATACCCCAAAAAAAAGATAGTCTTGGTGCAAAATCGTCAATAGATAATCCCGCATTGATACCCGTTCTTACATATTCTAATCCATCTGCTATTGTATATGCTAATTCCAATTCTGGACTAGCACCTGCCTCTTGCAGGTGATACCCACTGATGCTAATGCAATTGAATTTTGGCATGTTATTAGACGCATACTTGAATATATCCGAAATTATTCTCATGCTTGGTTTGGGTGGGTAGATGTATGTGTTTCTAACCATAAACTCTTTCAGAATATCATTTTGAATAGTTCCAGTTAGTTTTTTTTGGCTAACACCTTGCTCTTTTGCAGCTGCTATGTAAAATGCCATTATAGGAAGAACCGCTCCGTTCATTGTCATACTTACAGAAATATCTCCTAAAGGGATTTGATCGAAAAGGAGTTTCATATCCTCAATACTGTCAATTGCCACTCCAGCCATTCCTACATCGCCTTCAACCCTAGGATGATCACTATCATACCCTCGATGAGTTGGTAGGTCAAAAGCAACTGAAAGTCCTTTTTGTCCTGCTGCTAAATTATTCCTGTAAAATGAGTTACTTTTTTCAGCTGTACTAAATCCCGCATATTGACGGATTGTCCACGGACGTATTGTGTACATGGTAGAATACGGACCACGTAAAAAAGGAGCTATACCGGAGGCAAAAGAAAAATATTTATCAGTTTTGGCTATTTGGGCATCGTGGGTTTTTTCTGAAATTTCTAAAAAATATTTGTGTGTTAACGACTCAAAAAACCAGCTTCCACTAACTGCATCCTTGATTTTATCAAAATAGCTTTCGTGTTTTAAAATGAGTAGAATATTCTTTGCTAATCGTTGACTTTTTATGGATTTGCTTCCATCAAAAGGTAATATACATATGTGATTTACCCCACCAATTATAGCAGATGTGGCAGCAATCGTTTGTCTTACAAGGTTATTGTATTTAAAGTCGTCATTAGCGGGGGGAATAATTACATTGATCTCAAGCTTAGGGTAGGCCGCTTTTAATGCTCTAATCCTAGCTATATTTTCATAAAAATCAGTTCCTATTGTATACCTAACCTTACTTTCCTCAATTTTTAACATCGAGTCTAATGACAGTTTACCCATGTCAACCCCTAGCTCATCTAAATTAGTTATTGTGAAGTCAACTCCTTCTTCTTGATTAGAACCATCAGATAAATGTGCTATTTTCCAATCACCTAGTTGGATTTTGAATTTTTTCTCTGAGTTTTCAAAACTGGAATATGAACTTACTTTAATTCCGTCTGAAGATATAAAGTACAAATCTTGTAGTGATTTGCCTTTAAGATCGTGAATGGCTTTCTTTTCCCATTCGTCCAAACCTATTTCAGAAAATTCATCGAATGACAAGTTTTTGTCCATGTACATTTCAGCAAATTTAACCTTAGACTTTAACTTAATGAGATAGACTATTATAAATTTGTATATATGTATAGCCACATTATATCGGAAAAACAAGGAATTGTTCAGCTCATAACTATTGACAGAGAAAATAAATTAAATGCACTTAACATAAAGCTCATCCAAGAAATAGGGATAGAAATCGATCGCCTCAATAAAGAACAAAGTGTAAGGGGAATCATTATAACAGGCAAAGGAAACAAAGCCTTTGCTGCTGGTGCAGATATTGCAGAATTTTCAAATTTCAGTGCAAAAGAAGCTAAAGAAATGAGCACTAATGGAGGCATTGTATTCAATAAGATTGAACAAAGTTCCATTCCGGTGATTGCAGCCGTTAACGGATTTGCTTTAGGTGGTGGATGCGAGTTAAGTATGGCATGTCACGTCAGAGTTGCCAGTGAAAATGCAAAATTTGGTCAACCAGAAGTTAACCTTGGACTACCTCCTGGATATGGCGGTACACAAAGGTTGTCACAAATAATTGGAAAAGGACGTGCTCTCGACATGTTAATTTCTGCTAAAACAATTGATGCAAATACAGCTTTGAGCTATGGACTAGTAAGTCAGGTGGTTGCGATAGAAGAATTAATGAATACGTGTATTCGGTATGTTCATAATTTAGCTCACAAATCGCCTATTGCTATCTACACTGTAATCAAATGCGTTAATACTGTGTATTTGGACAATGAAGGTTTTGATTTTGAAATTAACCGATTTTCTGAATGCTTTGAATTACCCGATTTTAAAGAGGGCACTCAAGCGTTCATTGAAAAAAGAAAACCAAACTTTTAAAACCTTTGGCATTAAACCTAATTTGGCATTCTATTTGCACAAATCATTCTTAACATTACATTTGAAAAATTATAAATTCACAAACATGAAAAATTTAATCATTCTATCGATTATTGTTTTGGGGCTAAATTATGCAGGATACGCTCAAACTGAAAAAGTAACTTTGTCAACTGAAGCTCAACCTAAAATAAGCTTAGAAAAAAAATCACACGATTTTGGAACTATAGAAGAGGGAGTTCAGGCAACCGTTACATTCACATTCAAAAATACTGGTAATGCACCTTTAATTTTAAATAGTGTCAAGGCGTCTTGTGGTTGTACAACACCTAAATGGACTAAAGAGCCAATAGCCCCAGGAACAGAGGGACGAGTAACAGCTATATACAACTCCAAAGGACGTCCGGGGATTTTTACTAAAACTATTACTATAAAACATAATGGTGTTGGCGGAACAGAGTTTTTAACAATAAGAGGTAATGTAAACAGAGCTCCAACTCCTGTTCCTCCTACAGTTGTTGCCCCTTAATAACCTATATATTTTATTTGAGCCCTTGTGTATTTCACAAGGGCTTTTTTATGCCGTTATTTTATCAAGCTTTCCAAACCAGCCTGTAATACCACCTGTATGAATAGCCAAGATATTTTGACCTTGTTTGATTTCTCCGCTCTCTAATAATTTTTTAATGGCAAACATCATTTTACCATTATATACAGGGTCTAAAATAACACCTGTTTGTTTCATAAAATCTTGAATAAATGCAACTAAACTGCCATTTGTTTTTGCATATCCGCCAAAATGAAATTGGTCATAAACGTTGATTCCAGATATTCCATATAAATTTTTAATCTCATTGGTAATATAGTTTTCACCTTTGAGAACTTGTATGCCATTAAGTTGAATTTTATGGTTTTTAGAATTTAAATAATTAGCCATTCCAGCTATTGTTGTACCTGTTCCGCAAGGCACAAAAATTTGATCAATATTGGATAAATCAACCTCGCTTAATATTTTTTCACAACCTTTTGTTCCGTCGCTACAAGCTCCTCCTTCAGGAATAAATAGTGTTCGGTCAAAAACACCTGACTTTCTATTTGACTTTTGATAGTTTACACGCGAAATAAAAGAGATATCCATACCATACATTTTACACATTTTTAAGACCGCATTGAGTGCCTTAGGAGCCTCCCCGCGAACAAAAGCTTTGCATTTAATTTTAAGAATTGAACAAACTGCAGCCACTGCTAACAGGTGGTTTGAATATGCTCCACCAAAGGTGATTAAACTGTCGTAATCAGAGCTCATGTTTTTTGCTAAAATTCCTGACAGTTTTCTCCATTTGTTACCCGATATGATAGGGTGAATTAAATCATCCCTCTTTAGTAATATGTTTGAATTATGCTCACTAATCCAATTTGTAGAAATTTCTGAAACTGGGCTTGGTATAGTTAGGTTGCCTTTCAATTTTTAAATGATTTAATAATAATCCACGCTAACTCAGCCTCAAACCCTTTACTCATTGCAAACTGTACTGCTTTGTAGCTTTTTTGATAATCTTTAATATCTGATTGTTTTGCTATTTTTTTAGTCAAAATTTCTTCCAAAACACTGTGGTATTTTATATCGCTTATTTCTGCTAAACCTTTTTTGATACAGTAGTCCGATATCTTCCTTCTCTTAAGTTCTTGTTTAATTTTAATCCTGCCCCATTTCTTGTAGTTAAACTTACCACGAACAAAAGCTTTTGTAAATCGCTCTTCATTTATGAAATCCTCCTGAATTAGTTCGAAAATTATTTCTTCTACATCGTTGGGTAACAAACCAAATAAGAATAATTTGTCCCGAACTTCTTGATGACAACGCTCTTGATAAGCACAAAATTTTGCAATTTTTACCTTTGCTTCCTTTGGTGTATATTGCTGATTAAGTCTTGCCATAAAATGAAGCTGCTAAATTAGCTACAATAACACTTACTTTTGCATACAGCTTGTATTCTTTAAACGAAATAGCAAAAATAGTTAACGGAAAAGTCTATGGGGACGGTTCCATTGTTGTCAAACATTTATACACAGACACGCGAAAAATTCAAGAAAAAGAAAACGCCCTGTTTTTCGCAATCAATACCAATAAAGACGATGGTCATAATTATATTTCTTTAGCAAAAAATTTAAGAATATATGCCTTTGTTGTAACACAAAAACCTAAAATTGATTGCTCTTATATATTAGTTAAGGATAGCCTTAAAGCTTTACAATTATTAACTAAAAAACATAGGGAGAAATTTCAGATACCAATAATTGGTATTACGGGGAGTAATGGCAAAACAATTGTTAAAGAATGGGTGTCATACCTGATTAAAGATTCTCACTTTGTTAGCAAAAATCCTAAAAGTTACAATTCACAGATAGGGGTTCCTTTGTCTGTTTGGCAGCTAAGGGATGTGCATACGGTTGGGGTATTCGAGGCGGGCATTTCAAAATACAATGAAATGGCTAATTTAAATAATATCATTCAACCCAATATCGGTGTGTTTACATATATCGGAGATGCTCATGGTAATAATTTTAAATCTCGACGTGATAAACTTTTAGAGAAAATAATGCTTTTTAAAGAATGTGAAGTTGTTATCTGCTCTGACGCTCAAAAAGAAGTAGTTGACGAAATACGCAAAGCTCATTTGAAAACATTTACATGGGGCTTTGATAAATCTTCTAACGTAATATTTAAAAAAAATAATACGGAAAACTATACAGTTCAATATCTAGATGAAGAAGTACTCTTATCAATAACTTTTTCGGATAAAGCATCTCTTCACAACGCATTTACCTCAATTGCAACGGCACTCTATTTAGGAGAAAATTTAGAAACTATTTCAAGTCAGGTCCGAACACTTCCAGTTGTTGATATGAGGCTTCAACAAGTAAGAGGTATTCACAATACTCAATTAGTTTTAGACTATTACAATGTTGATTATCAATCAATTGTTATGGCTATTGATTTTTTAAACCAACAAAAAATTGAAAATCAGAAATGTTCAATTATACTATCTGATATTTTAGAGAGCAATTACAGAGGAAAAAACCTCTATAAAAAGATTAGCGCATTACTTGAAAACAATAAAATAGTTGAATTTATTGGCATTGGAGAACACCTAAAAGACAACAAAAAATACTTCACTGCAAAATCTTTTTTTTATAAAAGCACAGAAGACTTTTTGGAAAGGCACCCCATGCATCAATTTAAAAATCAAATGGTATTAATAAAAGGTGCCAGAAAATTTAAATTTGAGTTGATCGCTGAACGACTAAAATTAAAAACCCACCAAACAGCATTGCACGTCAACTTAACAAGATTACAACATAATGTTAATCTTATTAAAAATAAAATTGGTAGCGAAACAAAACTAATGGTTATGGTAAAAGCACTTGCTTACGGAAGTGGTGGGTATCAAGTTGCGAAACTTTTAGAATATAATAATGTGGACTTTTTGGGAGTGGCTTATACTGATGAAGCCACAAAGCTCAAGAAAAAAGGTATTACCACTCCAATTATGGTTTTAAATCCTGATTTAACAGACTTGTCGCCCTATACTGAAACTAATATTCAACCCGTCATTTATAATTTATCTTCCCTTGAAAAAGTCCAAAATCACAATATTAGCATTCATTTAGAATTTGACACAGGTATGCATCGACTAGGTTTTGAAAAAAACAACCTTGATCAAATTCTAGCAATCATTAACTGTAAACCTAATATTAATGTAGTTTCAATTTTTAGCCACTTAGCAGGTGCCGATAATCCATCGCTTGATGAACACACACACAAACAAATCAAAGATTTTAATGGTATTTGTCTTGAATTTGAAGAAAGATCCAAATTAAAACCTATCAAACATTTGGCTAACTCTGCTGGCATAGAACGTTTTCAAGAAGCTAAAATGAATATGGTACGTTTAGGAATTGGTCTTTATGGTGTTTCACCGTCTAAAAGTAATCCTGGGCTGTTGCCAGTAAGTAGTTTCAAATCATATATATCTCAAATTCGTAATATCCCAGCTGGTGAAGGTGTGGGATACGGATATATGGAAAAGGCAGATTACCCAAGAAAAATAGCTATTGTCGCTGTTGGTTATGCCGATGGATACTCCCGAGCATTTGGTTGTGGTGTGGGTTCATTATTAATCAACGGGCGGCTGGCCAAAGTAGTAGGCAACGTGTGTATGGATATGACCATGTGTGATGTAACATCGATTTCTTGTAGCGAAGAAGAGGAGGTTGTTATTTTTGGAGATAATCCAAAAGTAGAAGAACTTTCGCAGCAAATAAACACTATACCTTACGAGATTTTAACCAACATTAGCGAACGCGTTAACCGAATATTTTTCCAAGAATGACAAAAGAGGAATTAATAAATGGAATTAAAAAGGGGGATCCAAGGTCCTTGAGCAAGGCTATTACTTTCGCAGAGAGTTCAATAGAATTAAAACAAGAAATAGCCCTTCAAATTATTGAACACTTTGGACCAAAAGAGGACACCCTTCGAATAGGTATAACAGGTGCTCCTGGTGTGGGTAAAAGTACTTTTATTGAATCCGTTGGTGTCAGTCTCCTAGACGATCCTGCAAAAAAAGTTGCTGTTTTAAGCATAGACCCAAGTAGCGAAATATCACACGGAAGTATTCTTGGCGATAAAACTAGAATGAATAAACTAAGTTCCATGAGTTCTGCTTATATCCGACCTAGTTCATCTGGAAATAATTTGGGTGGTGTTTCAAAAAATACGCGCTTGGCAATCTTATTATGTGAAGCTGCTGGATATAACACCATACTTATTGAGAGTGTTGGGGTTGGTCAAAACGAAACAGAAATAGCTAAATTATCAGATTTATTTGTATTGTTAATTAGCCCTGGTGGTGGAGACGAACTTCAAGGAATAAAAAGAGGAATAATGGAGGTTGCCGATATTGTAGTAGTTAATAAGGCTGACGGAAACAACAAGAACCAAGCAACAATTACAGCCAAAGAATACAGCATGGCACTTCATCTAAAACCCAAGAACATAAACAACTGGGTGCCAAAAGTTATCGTTGCCTCTGCTCAAGAAAAACAAGGTGTTGAACCATTCATTGAAAAATGTACAGAATTTAATAATCATATTAAAAATAGGTGGAAACTTGAACAACGAAAACAACAAATGAGGTATTGGGCTAAAAAAAACATCGAATATTTGTTGTTGTCCAAAATTAATAAATATAATGATGTTATTGATTCAGGTGTTGAAAATGGTATTCTTCCTGAAAGAATAGCTAGAAATATTTTAAAATGATTCCCAATTAACAAGAGCAATTATTTAATTAAAATATTAATTATCTAGTTCTAAATTTGCATAGACATATTATTTAAATATCATGATTATTGGCGTACCAAAAGAAATTAAGAACAATGAAAACAGAATAGCACTTACACCTGGCGGAGCATTAGAGCTTACGAAGAGGGGACATGAAGTTTATATTCAAAAAAATGGCGGTCTGGGAAGTGGTTTCAGCAACCAAATGTATAAGGACTGTGGTGCAAAAGTTTTAGACACCATTGAAGACATATATCAAATAGCTGAAATGATTATGAAAGTAAAAGAGCCCATAGAACAAGAATACGCTCTAATAAAAAAAGACCAACTGGTATTTACATATTTTCATTTTGCAAGCTATGAGCCGCTTACTCATGCTATGATTGATAGTGGTTCTGTTTGTCTTGCATACGAAACTGTTGAAGCTTTAGATAAAAGTTTACCACTACTTGTTCCAATGAGTGAAGTTGCCGGTAGAATGGCCATTCAAGAAGGAGCTAAATATCTTGAAAAACCCGTAAAGGGGAAGGGAGTATTATTGGGTGGTGTTCCTGGAGTTTCCCCGGGAAAAGTTCTTGTAATTGGTGGAGGTATTGTCGGTACTCAGGCAGCTAAAATGGCTGCTGGACTAGGTGCACAAGTTACTATTCTAGATGTCAGCCTAGCTCGCTTAAGATACCTTAATGATGTTATGCCCGCAAACGTGGTCACCCGATTTTCAAACGAAATGAATATTCGAGAAATAATTCCTCAAATGGATCTAATCATTGGTGCTGTTCTAATACCTGGGGCAAAAGCTCCTAACTTAATAACTAGAGATATGCTAAAAGATATGCATCCAGGGACTGTTTTAGTGGATGTGGCCGTAGATCAGGGAGGGTGTATAGAAACATGTAAACCAACAACGCATGAAGATCCAACTTTTATTATTGACGACATTGTTCACTACTGCGTTGCAAATATGCCTGGAGCTGTTCCATACACATCAACTGTAGCTCTCACTAATGCAACACTGCCCTACGCAATTCAACTTGCAGAAAAAGGATGGAAACAAGCTTGTAACGAAAATCGTGAACTTAAGCTCGGCCTCAACATAATAAATGGTAAAGTGTGTTATAAAGCTGTCTCTGAAGCATTCAGTCTCGAATATACTCCTGTTAATGATTTTTTAAGTTAGTGGCAGTTGATCTAAATTATAGAATTTACCCTAATCTAGATTCGGAAAAGCATCTATTTATCTATCACGGACTATTTGGTATGTCAGATAACTGGCACCAATTGGCCAACAAACTTTCAGAGCACTTTACCACAATTACTGTAGATCAACGTAATCATGGAAAAAGTCCACACACACCTGAAATGTCATATAAAGCTATGGCTGAAGACGTATCGGTGTTAATGGAAAACCTCAATATCAAACAAGCTTATCATGTTGGGCATTCAATGGGCGGAAAAATGGTTATGAAATTTGTGGATTTGTATCCAGAAAAAGTTTTGAAACTAATTATTGTTGATATTGCACCAAAAGCATACGCCCCAAGTCACATAAACTACTTCAATGCTTTTAAGTCACTAGATTTTCCCTCATTCAAAACCAGAAAAGATGCAGATTTAGTCTTATCTGAATTAGAGGAAAATATTGGAATACGACAGTTTTTATTAAAAAATTTGAACAAAGAAAAACAAGGCTATTCACTTAAAATAAATGTAACTGCTATTGAAGAATTTTATCCTGAAATGATTGGGTCCATAGAATTTGGGCATGCAATTACAAGTCCTACCCTTTTTATCTATGGTGGTCTTTCAAATTATATCAACGAAAATGACTTTACAGATATTAAAACTATTTTTAAAAATGTAGAGTTTAATAAAATAGCAGAGGCAGGTCATTGGATTCACGCTGAAAAGCCAAAAGAAACACTAAAAATTATCACAAGTTTTTTCCACTAGAATTAATTAATATTGCTAGTATTAGAAAGTGAAAAACTTATTCTCAATAGTTTTATTGTTTATTGGATTTTCGATTCAGGCACAGACTACCATTATCGGAAGAGTTATTGATGCGGGTTCGGGCGAACCCCTTCCGTATGTTGCTATCCGTGGCGTCGGAGTTAAAGTTGGAGCCGTAACTGATTTTGATGGCTACTATAAAATAACAACAGAGCTTAGGGTGGATACTTTAATCTCATCATATATGGGTTATCAACCCGTCGAAAAAAAAGTACCTCAAGTAGGATATCAAACTATCAACTTTAGCTTAAGTGAACAAGCTAGCTCTTTACAAGAATTTGTAGTAAGGCCCGGTGGAATAAATCCAGCCCTTGTGATAATGAAGCGTGCTCAAAAAAGAAAGAAAAAATATAATTCCGAAAAAATAGAATTTTATCAATACCAATCCTACAGCAAAGTTCAACTAGCTGTTGATAATGTGACTGAAAAATTTAAAAAACGGAAAATTTTTTCAGTCATGGAGCCCTTGTTTGACTCCATTTCAAGTTTTAGCGACACCTCTACAAAAAGAGTTCTTCCTGTTTTTATATCCGAAACCATTAGCGATTATTACTTCAGAAAATTTCCCAGAAGAACAAAAGAAGTAATTAATGCAACTAAAATTCAAGGTGTAGGTGTGGGTGACGAAAGTTATGTATCACAAATACTAGGGTCTACCTTTCAACAGTATAATTTTTACGAAAACAACTTGTATATCCTTGATAAAGACTTTATTTCTCCATTAAGTATTACTGCTAATTCATACTACTATTTTACACTAAAAGACAGTGTAATTATAGACGGAAAGCCCTGTTATCAAATTAGGGTTGACCCTAAAAACCCCATTGATCTCGTATTTAATGGAACAATCTGGATTGAAACAAATTCATATGCACTAAAACAAGTCAATTTAGAAATTACTGACAAGGCTAATATTAATTTCATTGAAAAATTAAAAATTCAACAGGAGTTTACAGAAGTTGAGCCAACGTATTGGCTACCTAAAAAAACACGAGTTCTTGTTGATATAGCCGAACTTACAGATAACACCCTTGGAATGATAGGGCTGTATTACAATTCTGCAAAAAATATTTCAGTTAATAACGTTCATGAACTTCCTTTTTATGATGAAAAAATCGCTGTAAATGACAACTCCTTTGAACGATCTGATAAATATTGGGATACTACTCGTCACGAACGAATATCTGTTAATGATAAAAAAGTTTATCTCATGGTTGACTCTCTAAAAAACCAACCACTAATAAAGTCATACATAGATATTGTTGAAATAGCTGTTGAAGGACATATACCAAAAGACAAAATCGAAATAGGACCTTGGTACTATTTACTTGGATATAATGCTCTTGAGGGTGTACGAGCAAGAATAGGTTTTCGAACCTCGCCAAATTTTCATAAAGATTTTCAATTTCGGTGCTATGGAGCATACGGTTTAGGGGACAAAAAGTTTAAATACGGCCTATTCTCTGATTATGTATTTAGTCGCACCAAATGGAGTAAAGTTGGTGCATCTTTTAAAGAAGACGTAGAATTAATAGGGCTTACAGACGAAAATAACGGTACATCTGCAATTTACGATGCTTTTGCCATGTTTGGAACTAATCAGCTAAATCGAAGTTTTACAAAAAGCTTTTGGCTTGAAAAAGAACTGACAAAAGGGTACACACAACTAATAGATTTTAAACACAAAACTTTCGAATTTGAACCTGTAGACGGATTTGAGTTTGGATATTACGGTACACCGAATGATTCGTCATCCATAAAATCAAACTTTGAAATCACCTCCGTTCGATTAAAAGGAAGGCTTTCACATAAAGAACAGTTTATCTATAGGAGAAATAATCGTTACAGTTTAGGTAATCTAAAAGCACCTGTTTTATCCATAGACTACACACATAGCTTCAATAACATACTTGGTGGTGATTTTAAGTTTGATAAAGTGGGCTTGGAATTATGGCAATTTAATAGCTTGGGGAATTTTGGAACATTTGAATACACTTTAAAAGCTTACCGAACTTTTGGAGAAGCACCATACCCATCTTTGTTCATAATGCGAGGAAATGAGTCTTTTTTTAGCAACAGACAATCCTACAATCTTATGGATTTCTTTGAATTTGCTGCAGATCAATATATTTCCTTTGATTACGAACATCAATTTAACGGTTTGATTATGAACAGAATGCCATTGGCCAAAAAACTAAAATGGCGTAGTTTCATCAACGCAAAAGGAGTTTATGGTTCAATGAGTGAAAAAAACCAAGCGCTTATTCCTTTGGATGATGGCAATATAACGAGTCCAAATTTTTTTGTGGACCAAAAACCATATTTAGAACTTGGCTACGGTATTGAAAATATATTTAGATTTATTCGTGTTGATTTTATTCACAGATTAACATATTTGCAAGATCACCTAAATACCAGAGCTTTTGGTTTGAAATTTAATGCTGTGCTGCGATTTTAAAACTGACTCTAGCTATCTCTTTTTCTAGAAAAAAATGTCTTCATTAGTTGTACACTTTCTTCCTCTAAAACACAAGAGTTTAATTCTAAATTTGAAGATTTTGTGACAAAATTTGAAAACCCATGGTTTGGCTCTAAACAACCCAAAACTATATTTTTAATTCTAGCATTTTTTATAGCTCCATAGCACATTAAACACGGCTCAACGGTTACATAAATAGAGCAATCTTTAAGATACTTACTATTTAAAAAAGAACTTGCTGCCGTAATTGCAAGCATTTCAGCATGGGCTGTTGGGTCGTTTAATTTTTCAACTTGATTGAAACCTTTGCCTATAATTTGATTATTAGCAACCACAATAGCTCCAATAGGGACTTCATCTGCTGCAAACGCCAACTCTGCCTGACCAATAGCCTTTTTCATGAAAAATTCTTGAGTCAACTCCATGGCTTAAATTACTCGAAATCCATTATTGAATTGTACAACATCTCTCCAACAAATCTAGCTCCTTTATAAGTAAAGTGGGTGTAATCTTTCTGTGCAAGATCATCACTAACCCAGGCAGACATTGAATTTTCTCCACCCATAGCCTCGTATAAATCCCAAAAACAACAACCATTTTTTAAAGCAGCATTTTTCATTGCATCTCTTATCAATGGAATGTTTTCGTATGAAACAATATCACCTTCTTTATTCTTACTCATATCGCTTGGCCCTACTACAATAATAGCAATCTCTTTGCCAGCCTGCTGAATACTCTTTAATTGTCCTGAAAACCATTTTTCATAATAGTCATAATTACCTCTTACATCTGGAATAATATTTACACCAAACTGTAAAATAACAGCTACTACATTCATCATTGAAAGCTGG
>CESO01134916.1_pt1 | contig 19510 bp, 24 predicted proteins | sample 356341 | NCBI WGS metagenome assembly CESO01 (sample SAMEA2621812, study PRJEB7988) | marine metagenome | biome: marine biome (ENVO:00000447); feature: deep chlorophyll maximum layer (ENVO:xxxxxxxx); material: "saline water (ENVO:00002010), including plankton (ENVO:xxxxxxxx)" | depth 35 m | reverse complement strand
CGGTTACTAAACCACCAACAGCCCCGGTTACTAAACCACCAACAGTCCCGGGTACTAAACCACCAACAGTCCCGGGTACTAAAACGCCACCAGCGCCGGGCAGTAAAGTACCCATACCTAGTTCAGTACCCACCCAATCACCCACACCTTTGAACACTACAAATATGAATGCAAGTATTTCAACCATATCACCAACGCCACCGCCAACAATATCTCATAAAGGATTATCACCACCAAAATCATTGAATAACACTACCAAAATAGGTAGTTCTCCATTAAACCCTACTACTCCACCAATGACCCCTATTAGTGGAGGTACAAAAAAATATAAAAAACGTTTAAAGCAAAAGCGTAGTCGTAAATATTCAAGATAAAATACGATATCATAATTAAATGTTATGCTATTGTATAATGGGTTTCAGTCGTCGTTTTTCGCGTAAACGTTCTCTTCGTAAATCTCGTCGTCAAAATGGTGGTGTGCAATCCAAAAAGCAAAGAAAGCAAAGAAAGCAAAGAAATACTAGACAAACGTGCGGTTCTACTAAGAGGAGAAGAAGGCGTCGTAAGCAGCGTGGTGGATGAGGTGGAAATACTAATGTAATACCGGAATATTTCTACACTCCATCTGCGTAAATAGTTTACATAACTTTAGTGAATGATATTTGTTGTCTAAATATTGATATAAACAGATTGATCAACTAAAGTATATAATGACTAAAATAGAAACAGAACAGTTGTTAGATTATAGTGATGTTCTTATTCGTCCCAAACGATCTACCATGAAAAGTCGTAATGACGTAGATATAGAACGAGAATTTTCATTTAAATGGGCATCAGATACATGGAAAGGAGTCCCGCTTATAGCAGCAAATATGGATACAACAGGAACATTTGGTGTTTATCAGGTCCTCTCTAAGTATAATATCGTAACAGCGTTACATAAGTTTTATTCACCAGAAGATTTTAAATCTCAAACGAGTTTAAATCCAGATTTGTATATGATATCTACGGGTATAAGCGATACAGATTTTGATAGATTACAGAGTATATTAGAAGTAGTAAACTGTAAATGGATTTGTATAGATATAGCGAATGGATATTTGTCTAGTTTAGTAGAATTTTGTAAAAAGGTGCGTAATGCATATCCGGATAAGATTATTGTAGCAGGTAATGTAGCAACTCGTGAAATGGTAGAAGAGTTGTTAATTAATGGTAAAGTGGACATTGTAAAGGTAGGTATAGGACCTGGTAGTGCGTGTACCACAAGGTTAAAAACAGGAGTTGGAATACCTCAATTATCTGCTGTATTAGAGTGTTCGGATGCAGCGCATGGTTTAGGAGGAGCTATTATAGCTGACGGTGGGATTACTTGTCCGGGGGACGTATCAAAGGCATTTGGTGCGTGTGCTGATTTTGTCATGGTAGGAGGTCAATTTGCAGGACACCATCAAAATCCAGGCGAGGTGGTTATAGATGAAAAAACTGGTAAGCAGTATAAATCGTTTTATGGTATGAGTTCTAAAAAAGCCATGGAAACACATTATGGAAAAATGGAAAAATATCGTTCATCGGAAGGAAGAGAATTGCGCATACCTTATAAAGGAGATTTAAACAATACAGTATTGGATTATTTGGGAGGTATTCGCAGTACTTGTACTTATATAGGAGCAACAACTATAAAAAATATGGGGAAATGTACAACGTTTGTAAAGGTCACGCATCAATTAAATCGGCATTTTGTGTAGTCATATGTTGTCCGATGAGTTTAATACCATTTGAGGACCCTAAATAAATATTTTCTAATATTTTTACTTCGTGTTCTTGTAAAGCATCATTAGAGTTACAATGTAGCATAATATTAATACGTTGATCAGTAGTAAAGTTGCAATGTTGCTGTATATCATTTATATAGTTTATAATAGTAGGTAGATCGTATTGATAGTTAGATAGGTTGTTTATAAAAGTAGTATTAATGTTTTGTATAATATTTTGTTTACAAAATAGATAAAGTAAATTATTAATGGTATCATTATTTAATTTACTAATTTTCATATGATTATTTCTTTTTAATGATGTATTTACAAATGTATGATCAAACAATATCATGATATGTAGGCAAGCATATAAATAACCATTTGTAAAATACCAATAAGGTGCAATTTTATCTAACCCATAGGATGTGTATAGTTTTTTAAGTTCTATACAATTGTTCCAAATAGAATCAGGTATATATTTTTGTACATATAGCATACCTTTTTTGATAACACTATAGTCTATAGTATGAATAGATGTATAGAAATGTTCTTGGATTTCTTCCATATAGTATAAATGTAATGGTTTTTCTTAGATAAACGAATTTACCATTTTTTTGCCTCCGATAACCGACGGTTCTATGCTATTTGTAAAATCTTTTGGTTGAGTAAGTATTTTACTAATTTTAAATACTTTTAGTTTATGTTGATTAGCGAATTGATATAGATTAGAATTCCATTTTTTAATCATAGGAATATATTTGCTATAATTAGGGTCAGTAATAAAATATATATCTGTAAGAATTACATTACATTGTGTGTTATCAATGATCATTAGAATTGTTTTTTTGTATAGTTCCCATACCATATTAAAAAGATTAGAATCCTTTGTATTGTTGTGTTCATAAAGATTGAGTAAGTCATTGCCGCCTATAGATATATATAGATTAGTTGATTTAGCGTTTAGATCAGTAGGCATGGCATTATATTGGTTATGTATATCATATATAATAGCATTATCTTGTGCTAGAACTAGGGAAGGTATAGATAGTTTTTCTTTTAATAGATATTCAATGGATTTGCTTTTAGGTACATAATTTTTATTTTGAAAAATGCTATCTCCTAAAAGTACAATATGAGTTATTTTGTTTTGTATTCCTTCTCTATGTTGATATAATTCGTATGCAAAATATACTAGTATAATGCTAATAGATAAATATAGTATATATTGTTTCATAGTATATATTATTGAATGACTTTCTTTTTTAGATAATCCATAATTTCGTTGAATACCGGTGTATTTAAACTACATTTTTTGGTAAGTTCTTCTAAAGTGGCCATATGTTGTTTAAATAAGTGCATGGTTTCTTGATTGCCGATTTGAAGACAAAAATTGCATGTAATACCAGAATCATTTTGTCGTTTTTGATCTTGTATAAGATCTTCAATATCATCTGCTAATTGAAAGGTAATACCAAAAGATTTGCTAATTTGTTTGATTTTAGATAAAGGTATAGTATCATACTCTGCGTGAATAATAAATGGCGATATAAAACATAGGTTAAATAGAGTTGTTGTTTTTTTTTCATTTAACATTTGTAGAAAGCTAGAACTGTTAAATTTTTCACTGCTATATATATCAAACGAGTGTAATGGTGATAAATCTAATAATTGTCCTCCGATGATACCATTTAATCCTAAATTATCATGATAATAAGCAAATAGTTTGCTTGCTATAGTATGGTCGGTAATATACTCTTTACAATACAATGCAAATAGTTTGCCCGCTTCATTAATAAAGAGGTCAGCGATGAAAAGTGCTATTTTCTCGCTATATTTGTAGTGCAATGTTGGTTTATTTCTGCGATAATAATCATTGTCCATCATAGGCATATCATCTAAAATAAGAGAAGCATTATGTATAAGTTCAATAGCAATAGCTAAATCATAGTTTTCAACCGGTTTGTTTAGAATAAAACAAGTCATTTCCATAATAATAATAGGTCTAATTCGTTTTCCGTTACTAGTAGCGTCGAATATAATATTTTTAACTTGCATATCTGGTGTTAGATTGTGTATATACTTTTCCAATTGTTGATCAAACAGTTGTTTTAGTTTATAATAGTTTTTCATAAATTGAAATAGTATACTATTTCATTTTCAATAAACAAACTAGACTATGATTGCGTTGTTTAATTACTTTGGTGGTCGTTATTGGCGAGAAATGGTGATTTCTGCTTTGGATCCTTGGAGTATGCTTGAATTACTTAAAACAAATAAACAGTTAAATAGGCATAAATCGTATATATACATGCTTATTTATCAAAAAATATTTATGAGACACTATGAAGAGATATCAGTTCCGTGTATAATAAAATATCATACATTCAATGAGTATTTCATATATTGTAGTAAAGAACATTTAAAAACTTTACTAAAACATAACAAATACATAAGAGCAATGATGGAAAGGTATATAAACTCCTGTAAGAGATTATATATCTATAGAGCAGAAATAAAAGCGATTACCTGTAATCAGGTTAGTAAGTATGAAGAATTGTTGAGTTAACAGCATATATATATTAAAAACTAGCACCAAAAGCACCTCCAAACCCATCATTGGCCGCCATGGGTTCAAAAGCTTCTTGCATGGGTCCTTGACCAGGTACCATGGCGTTTACTAAAGGGGTATTTGGTCCTTCATACATTTTGTTAAAATCGGGTTGCGGACCTTGATTAGGTACCATCATAGAGGGTGCACTAGTTTGTACCATAGGTGGTGGTAAAAGTGAAGCTTGATTTGATGGTTGTCCTTGTGTTTGTGCTTGTGCTTGTGCTTGTCCAGAATGTTGAGATTGTGTGTTAGGTTGTTTGTTGCTTCCTTCCCAGTAAGCATAGAATCTATCTAATAGAATATTAGTTTTTGTTCCGACTTTACTGTGTATAGTAAGCATAATAGATAAAAACATAATAGCAACAGTATTAATATTCACATCTTTGTAGTCAGTTTTACTCCAAGTAGGAAAGTAAGTAATAAATCGGTGGATAAATATAAATCCTAAAAACATGAATACGACTTGTCCGAGAACTTCTGCTAAAATTTCTACATTACTTTTTTCTTCGTTTGCCGTAGGTAGTAATTTTTGTATACATTTATTTAAAATAATAGTAGGAATAATAGCAATAAGTACATATTGTAAGCAATTAAGAATTTCGCTTTGAGATTCTTTATCAAAGTCAAATACATGACTAAAAAAGTTTTTTTGGGGTAAATTACTCTCTACTTTATCTTTTATAGATTCCATATGATTTATAAAAAGAAATTAAAAAAATAAGGTTATGTATTTAGATAACCATGTCTAAATCCGAGTATAGCGAAGAAAATGCCTATATTCAATTAATTCGTGATATTCATTCTAAAGGTGAAGATGATGAATGTAGAAACGGACGTGTAAGATGCATGTTCGGTGCTAATATGAGATTTTGTATGAAAGATCATAAAATACCTATTTTAACCAGTAAACGATTGGCGTGGAAGACTTGTTTAAAAGAATTGTTGTGGTTTATTAGTGGGAATACGAGTAATAAGACATTGAAATCTCAAAATGTTCATATATGGGATGGTAATAGTTCCCGTGAATTTTTAGATTCTCGTGGCTTAACTCATTTACATGAAGACGATTTAGGTCCTATATATGGGTTTCAATGGCGTCATTTTAATGCAGAATATAAAACGTGTGACGATGATTATACAGGTAAAGGCATAGATCAATTACAACAAATTGTAGAAGCATTAAAAGATCCTAAAGAACGTAAATCACGTAGATTAATTATGAGTGCTTGGAATCCAGAACAAATAGGGGAAATGGCACTACCTCCGTGTCATGTATTGTGTCAGTTTAATGTAATAGGTGACAATAAGTTAAGTTGTGCATTGTATCAACGTAGTGCTGACGTAGGTTTAGGAGTTCCTTTTAACATAGCTTCTTATAGTTTTTTGCTTCATTTAATAGCCCATCATTGTAATTTAGTAGCGTGTGATTTTGTTTACTTTTTGGGCAATGTTCATATTTACGATGATCATATGGGTTCATTGTTAAATCAAACTAAGAACGAGTTGTATGATTTTCCTACATTAACGATAAAGAATAGATATGAAACATTAGAGGAATATACTTTAGACGATTTTGAATTAACAAATTATACTCATCATCCCTCCATACCCATGCAAATGCGTGTATAGTAGATGATATTATTTGTTTACGTAGATTATAATGTCTACTTCTAGTTCCCTTTCTTCGGCAAAACGGCGTCGCGCTGGTGGTAATGATCAGAGCAGCAGTCAAACTACAAATACTGTATCATCTTTATCAGCTGCTTTATCAGAAGATAGTAAGCATATCATGAGTGTACAAGATGTATTGTATATGTTAAATAGTAAAATAGACTTTTTATCTACGCGTGTACAATCCCCTAATAATGAAACCTCTTCTTCTACCGACGGTGCTATGATAACACAAATAACAGATTCAATAGATAATATGAACAATACTTTAGAGCAATTTTCAGAAGTATTAGGTGATTATGAAGCACGTATTCAAACATTAGAAGAGGCATCTAGCACTAAAGCATTAGAAGACAAGATTAATTTATTAGAAAAGCGAATCAATGAGAAGATATTATCAAAAGGATCAGAAAAAATTGATTTTATATCCAAAAAAAAGGGAACAACCACTACAAAGGATATGTTAGCGGAGAAGGTTCCTACTAAGAAACCTGTAACCGTAGATGATAAATTTGCCGAGAGTGTCACTAAAAAGGAAGCATTAAAAAAGTTTGAAGAGCAAAGTGCATCTAATGACGAGGAGAATTTGAAAATATCTTTTACGGGGTTAAAAGATAAAATTGAAACAAATAAAGACAATTAGTTAGTATATAAAATGGAATCAAAACTCGTATTGGATTCACAAATCAAGATATTTTCAGGAATAATTCAGCATTTAGTAGTATTTTCGGAGTATATACGGATATCACTAACACCAACCGATTGTTTGATTAGTGCCGTAAATGATTCGCATACATCATTGTGTAATATAAAATTAGAGAAGGAATGGTTTGCTGACTATATGACGGATAGTACAGTAACATTAATCATTCATACATCTATATTGTATAAAATACTTCATGTGCTTGATGATAATCAAGCGATAACCTTATTGTTTGATACCAGTGAACTAGTAGTGAAAGGTAAGTCAGTTCAATCGGGTGTTGTTTATACAATTCCATCGCAAGTAATAGAGATTCCAGAAATAGATGTTCCTGATAATATAGAATATGCCGCCGATATTAATATACCATCAAAAACTTGGTGTAGTGTATTAGAACATTTAATGATTATAGGCGAAGATTGTAAATTAAATGTAAAAGAAGATAGTATGAATTTTACCTCTCAAGGGGATTACGGATCAACTCATATAGATATAACGATAGATGAGATGGATAGTTATGTAGTAGAAGAAAATATAGAGTTGAAATTAGAATTTCATTTAAAGTTGTTGCATATTGTTTCCCAATTTCATAAATTGTCGGATATATTAGAGGTGCATGTAAGTAATGATATGCCGTTAGTGCTACAATATAACCTATTACCTAGTTCTTATATTCGTTTTATGATAGCACCTAAGATAGTAGATTAATGCCGTATATTAGTTTAAAAATAGTATACGGCATATGATAAATGAAATGGATCTTATTTTTCATAGTATTTACGTTAACTTTTTTTATGTACATTCATATTTGTCATCATTTAAAAAAGGTAAATGACATAGACATATATGATATGGGATATATAAATAAAAAAACATTGGAAGAAGTATGTGTATTGCGTCATCCAGTAACTTTTTTATTGGAAGAAGATGTATTAGAAAATTATTTTAATTTACAAGACTTGGTAGATAAATATTCTAATATGAAGATACAGCTTTATGATATGTCCAATGTAGATATAATACCAATACCACTACCCATAAAAGATGCTTTAAAGTTATTCAATCAAAAAAAGGATTATTTGTCTTACAATAACACATCATTTGCGGAAGATTCATTATCTAAAAGTAAATTACAGGTATTAGATAAGTACTTATCTCCTCCGTTATCTGTTTATTCAGAGTATGATGTTTGGTTAGGTACCGAGGATAAGAAACTACCTCTTAAATCAGAAAGTTATTATAGAGAATATATTTATGTAACAAGTGGTAATATAGAGTGTTTATTGATAACTCCTAATCAATCTAAAAAACAATTAATATTATTAAAAAAATCAGAAGTGTTATTTATACCTCCTTATTGGAGTTATGAAATAACCTTTAAAAAAAATGCTTTTATATGTGTATTTAGATATGATACAGTATTAAGTGTATTGACTAGGTTACCAGATTTAGTGATAGATTATATAAAAAAAACAAATACAACAGAATTATCCTTAAAATTGAAAACATCTCCTGAAGAAATAATAGATAATAGTAAAGATGTATCAAATACAAATGACAAAGAACCGAGGACAAACGTTTCACAAGATACAATTACCATTAAAGACGCCAGTAACAATCCCGTCTGATCCTATAATGAATACATTCAAGTTACTACAAGATGACATAATAGATAAAGACTATACAGTAGTAAAGGAATCACCTTGGAGGACTACTTCAATAGCTGCAATATTAAAATTAGATAACATGTATGGTAAAGAAGGTAAAAAAATGTTGTATAAATGTATTCCTTACAATAAGCATTTACCGATTTGTCTTGTACCCTATGAAGAAAAGCAAGGTTTTTCTAAAAAGAGGGTGCATAAATATGTCCTAGTTACATTTAAACATTGGCGAGACAAGCACCCTGTTGTAACCCTAATCCAAACATTTGGCGATATAGATAATTTGTCTTGTTTATATGATTATTTGTTATTTGGATTAAATATTCATAGTTCTAATCAACGATTTACTAAAGCATTTACGTTAGCTTACAAAGAAACAACTAATACCCTGCATATAGAAAACATGCGTAAGCGATATGCATTAGAAGACCGAACATCACATCAGGTGATTACGATTGATGGCGATACTACAAAGGATTTTGATGATGGTATAGGATATGTTACCAATACAGATGAGGATATACTTACTATATATATTAGTAATACCGTATTGTGGATGGATTATTTAAACTTGTGGAAAGACTATGGAGATCGCACGTCTAGTATATATCTGCCGGATCGCGTAGTAAATATGTTGCCTAATAAAATGGGAAATAGCGTAGCAGGATTAGTAGAAAAAGAGTTATCAGTTGCATTTGCGATGGACTTGCATCTACGTGATAACAAAATAAAAAGTGTTCGTTTTCATAATGTAATAATTCAGGTGGATCGTAATTTTAGATATGAAGAACCAGAATTGTTGGGTAGTAACTTTTATCGCAGTATTTTATCTAAAATGGAAGACTTGGATATGAATGTAGAAAATAGTTACAAATTCATAGAAAAATGGATGATATATTTTAATAGTAAAATAGGTGAAACGCTGTCTCGGTATAAAAAAGGAATATATCGTTATTGTAGAATAGAAGATTCTGTTGAACAAAAAGTTCCATCTGATTTGCAACAATACATGCAATGGCAGGACACACATTCAGGTTATGCATTACATGGTCCAGATGTAGTACATAGTATATTAGGAATACCCTATTATACGCAAATGTCGTCGCCAATTCGTAGGATAGTAGACATGATAAATATGATAGAAATACATTTAATGCTAGACTTATGTAAATTATCACAAGATACCATAGCGTATAAAGATAAATGGTTAACAAAGTTAGATACGATAAATAATACGCATCGTGCCATAAAACAGTTAGAATCACAAACCAAATTATTAAACTATTATAGTAATACTCCTGATGCTGATACGCAGGTACATGAAGCGTATGTTGTAAGTATACTAGAGGAGTACAAATATAAATTGTATGTACCAAGTTTGCAAACGACTGGTGTATTAAAAGTTATTGAAGTATTGCCTTTGTATATAAAAATAAATTGTACACTATGTTTAATTCAAGATGATATAAACATAGTACAAAAAATTAGGTTTGTTAAGGTGTAGATTCATTTTGTAGATTAGATGAAATAAAATGTTGGTTCATATATTTTTGGATGGAAAAGTAGGTAACGGTTTCGCTTCCACATTTCAACAAAGATCCTAAATCTTTATCAAGTATAATTTCTTGCTTATTATCCTTGCTTTGTAATTCTTTATCCTTGATGTATTTAATAATATATTGGGTTACTTCAGTTCGCGCTGCTTTTTCACCTTGACCTTTGTTCATAAAAATACATAACTCTTTGCTTATTGTGGTAGGAATAGCGAAACCAGAGGGTTTTTTAGATGATTTTTTTATATTTGTACTATTATGCTTTTTAATTTCTTTGTTAATTTTACTTTCTAGTACTTTTACATCATGAGTTAATTTCGTAAAACCTATACGATATTCAGATAACTCTTTTATAATTGCGTCAAAACCTACATCTATAGTGTGCATTATATAAAAATAGATATATCTATCTTTATATATTAATTTATACATATATTATACTTCTTGTGGAGCTTCCGATTCATCACTTTTTTCTACTTTTCCACGACCCGAATTGTAATTACGGCGACCGCTACCAGATCCAACATGACGTCCGCCACGCGAACGACGAGATCCGGATTCCGCATCCTCCATGCTGGCGCGGGCCTCTTGTTGCAAGTTACGGGTTTCGCACATTAGTTTTCCACCGTTAATGCCGCTTACCTCCGTTGCCAAATGTTTATGCTCGGTATTGGAAGAGTCCGACAATGTAAAGTGAACATACTCACCTTCTACAAGATACTTGTATTGTTGAGTAGTGACTACAATTTGCGAATGATGTACAAAAACATCAGACGATTCATCGTCGCAGGTAGTAATAAAACCATATCCTACCTTGTTGTTAAACCACTTCACTCTTCCAATTGTCTTACCGGTGGCAGAAAAAGTAGGAGGTTGAGAAACTGGGGCATCTGTTGCGACGTTTTCAGACATTTATACACTACATTGATGGGTTGTCTTTATATTGGTTTTTTAATCTATTTATAATGCTTGTTCATGGTGGTTCTATATTTTATCGTATCTTGTTTATTTAGATTCCAAAGTAGTGGATTCCAATATTTACTAGATTCTACTTCAAATGTTCCTTCCGGGGCATAACGTTTCTCTAATACTTTTTGGTATAGCAACATAAACGAACCTATGCATCGCACTAGTATTTGTATGCGTCGTTTCGTAGCAGTATATTTTTTTATTTTTATATCTATCGTTTCCAACAAATGTTTTCTATAAAAGAATGTCCATCCTGCTTGAGATCCTAACTCTCCTTCCTGATGTTTGTATACTTCTTTTTTTACAATATACATGATAAAATCATCTGATCGAGTATTGTTTGTACTTAGTTTAATTGAAATATATAAATCCTGACAAGCTTCGTCTCTGGTTGGACCCGGTTCTTGACTCATTTGGTCCATCATGTTTCTTATATACAGATAAGTAAAAGTTATTATTTCAATTTATCTTAAGAGTTTTAAAAGTTATAGGTAATTTTTTGTTGGATTGATACACTAAAAATATATGATCATCCTTAAAACATTCATTATACAACTCCTTGATTTCTGATCGGTCTAGGGCGTTGATTTTTGCGAGAACATCTGCAAAGGTATTGAGTATTTTTTCTGGTTTTTGAATTTGTGTGACGTATTGATCTAAATATAATGCTGCCAAAGTTTGTGGAGTAATAGATAAATTTCTGGAAACCAGTTTTGCTTTTGTTTTTACGGATTCAAAATGAGTTTTCGGAACCAAGTCTTTTTTGTATTTACTTAATAATTTAATCATTTCCTTAACCACTTTTAATGCAGAACTGGTATTTACAAATATTTCTATATTAATATATGCCCCACAAGAATTTATAATAGCGTTTACGGATATTCCATACACCAACTTTAACTGTGTACGTAGTTTTTCAAATAGTAAATTTTTTATAACTTGAGTACCAACATCTAAAGCATTATACAATTTATGTTGCATATGAATAGTAGTAGGAAATCCGAATAGCAATTGCGTTGTTTTGTTAGAAGGATCGGAAACATATATAATATTTTTCTTCCAAGCATAACACGTTTTTGTACTAAATGCATTGCCTCCGCACGCCGCCGGTTTAATCGTTTTTAAATATTTTGTAAATGCGTTCAATACTTGCTGCTTATTGAAATCTCCTGAAACCATAAATACCGTATTATTTTGATGATAGTATTCATTAAATGTTTTTAGTATTGTTTCCTTTTTTATTGTTTTCAGATTATCTATTTGTTGTTTCCAATCAAATGCGTACCGTAAACCATCCAACGCAAAAAAGTGTTTATGAAACGTGTCATATAACGGTGCATCTCTTTTGTTTGCTTCTCGCAAAAGTTCATTTTCAACTGCACTGTGTTCATTTTCAATCATATTCCATGTAATTTTGGGCCTTACGGTTATATTGATAATATAATCAAGCATTTCTTTGGTATACTTTTTAACGCCAAATGTATAATATCGCAATAGAGTATCGCTTGTAGATGCATTATATTCTACCCCTCGTGAGGTCCAATAGGGACTACATTTATTGTCTTTACATTTCTTCCAAGCATTCGTTAACACATGCTCTAATAAATGGTTAATACCACTGGTTTGTTTGGTTTCAGAAATAAATCCGTTATTCGTTACCATTTCCACGTAAGTGGTTTTGTTAGGATAGGGGTATAAAAAAATATGGTATCCATTGATAATGTGTTCTTCGGGGAGAGAATGTCTAATATTTTTTTTGGTTTGTCTCATAGAGGATTTTCCCCTTTTTTTAGTTTTCATTGTTATATAGTGATTAGATTTTATCCTTTTGATTTACAGCCCTCGGCAGTTTTACACCTAAAGCTAGTTCCATTTTACGGATAAAAGCGTTGCTTGGATTTGCTTTCCCTGATTCATACTCATTCACCGTTTTTACCGGTACTCCAAGTTTACCGGCTAGATCTTGTTGTTTCCATTTTTTTGCTACACGAGCTTTCATAATCGCTGTTTTTAAAGCAACCGGTATGACTTTACGTTGCATTTCTGTTCCATCCTCGGGAATAATGGGACCGCGTCCGTCACCACCACCACCTTGTCCAGTTTTAGGCGCTGGTTTCTTTTTCAATACTACAGTTTCCCAGTCTTGATGAGTATAAGGAGATGTCATGGTATGATATACAAGATAAAAATATAATACAAATCAATTTATGGATACCCTAAATTAAATATTACATGCCCGACCCGTTCTTATATATTAAACATATGTAGCGACAGTACCACCAAAAACTCCCTTCACCCGTTTCGTCAAGATAGACAAAATTGGTCTGTAACGCAAGGGCGCTGGGGGTAACAGTTGTTTTCCATGAAGGTCGCGTAACTGGTTTACTAAACTCATTTATAATCGCACCAAGTTCATCGGGTAGTACAAAGGTTTTATGAGACATAACAATAGTTTGGTATGTTGTATAGAGCAAAAAAAAAGTTCTAAACAATACGCCTAACCCACTCCAATCTCTCTCTAGTTCTCCGCACCATATTCTCTAATAACCCAATCTGGCAGTGTGGTGTGGTGTGGTCCAGTGCACCAGGACATGTCCTCCCAGTGCGTTTCAGCCCATGTTTTAATCCACGGCAAACAATGCGTGAGGAACTCCTCTCCTGTGAGATAGCCTTGATCCAATTCGGCCAGCTCGCGACCACTTCGATATCGCGGTGGACCAATGATCATTTTGTCCGTGCACCATTCGACCCAGGTGGTATCTTCGTCACCTTGATAAAGACATTGACAATTATAGTCCGACCACCAGGGATCTTGTTCAAGTAGTTCGAAGATGCTGGAACCTTCGCGCCAATCGGGACGCGTGGTAGCAGCACATGGTTGTGCGAATTGCTTGATTTGTGCTTCAATATCGGAAGGGAAATGCATGATAATCGCGAAGATAGTTATGCTGAAAACAATGGAGATAGATAGAACCATACTCTGTAAACAAGTTTCAATTTGTGAAAAAGAGCACATTTATGAAAAAAGTTCTAAACAATACGCCTAACCCAACCCACTCCAATCTCTCTCTATTTCCCCAACTGCGCAGTGTAGAATGCTTCCATGTCATCCCTAGAGCGTTCGAGCGGCGCGGTCTTCTCATCTAAAAACTCTCTAATCGCCCATCCAGGAAGTTTATCGTACGAGTACCCCCGCTCCCAGGGATGGGTAATGGGGGCAAGGCGGTCTTCGCGATCAGCACGTTCGCTAGCTGGTCCGATGAACCCCCTTACTTTGCACCACAAATACAACTCGACCCCCGTCCACCTGCAAGGGGCATCGGCTTGCCATTCAGTCCACAACGGGTCTTGTTTAAGTATATTGATGATGCTGGAACCTTCTGGCCAATCATCGCGCAGAGTAGCAGCGCACGGTTGCGCGAATTCCTTGATTTGTGCTTCAATTTCAGACGGAAAGTGCATGATAAATCAATTAGATCTATATGCCGAAAACAATGGAGATAGATACAACCATAATCTGTAAAAAAGTTTCAATTTATGAAAAAAGTTCTAAATAATACGCCTAACCCACACCAATCTCTCTCTCTCTATTTCGCCGCAAGATACTCGGTTTTCACCCAATCGGGTAAGGTGGTTTTGTGTGGTCCAGTGCACCAAGAGCGATCGTCCGGTGCCGGCCACGTTCTAGACCATGGGCGGCAGTGGCGAATGATATCTTCCATGGTCAGGTAGTCTTCATCCAATTCGGCTTCTTCGCGGGAACTGCGGTGACGCGGGGGACCGATGATCATTTTGTCCTTGCACCACTCTAACCAAGACTCATCGTTGTGCATGCATCCCCAACCAAAGATATAGTCTTCCCACCATTGGTCGCGTGTAAGTATCGCATTGATGCTGGACCCTTCCCGCCAATTCTCGCGCAACATAGCCGATGCCGGTTTAGCATAGTCATTGATTATCGTTTGGATTTCGCAAGGAAATTCCATGATATACTGATTGTTGTGATCCACTTGTGTCTATACTGTGCAAAAAGTTTCAATTTGTGAAAAAAGGTCTAAATTTCAATTTGTTTACTCTGTGTTTGTGAATCACCACAAATCATTTTAACATAAAACCATTTAATAAGATGACGTCATTATAGAGTAATGGTAAAGATTTGCACGGAAGAAACAACTGCATTAGAACCACTTGAAACAAACTATCCGTTTGAGTTGAGTTTTTTTCAAAAAGCAGCGCTTACGGCGATAGAAAAGGGCGAATCCGTATTGGTGACCGCTCACACCGGTTCAGGTAAAACATTGCCGGCGGAGTATGGTATAGAGTATTGGGTATCAAAAGGGAAAAAGGTAGTATACACATCACCGATAAAAGCATTGTCAAATCAAAAGTTTCATGAGTTTACTCATAAATATCCTGATATTTCCTTTGGTTTGTTGACGGGCGATATCAAGTATAATCCAGAAGCAGACGTGTTGATTATGACAACAGAAATCTTGCGCAACACTTTATTTCAAAAAACAATTCTTTGCACCAATCAAGTGGAAACATCATCAGCATTACAATTTGACATGGATCTTCAATCCGAATTATCTTGTGTCATTTTTGACGAGGTTCATTACATTAATGATCAGGGGCGAGGTAAAGTATGGGAAGAAACGATCATGATGTTACCGAACCATGTACAACTCATCATGTTGTCTGCGACCATAGATACGCCAACGAGGTTTGCGGCGTGGGTAGAGCAGCAAAATCCTAGTAAAGAGGTTTGGTTGTGTTCTACCACTGATCGTGTCGTACCATTAAAGCATTATATGTATATGACCATGCATGATTCCATGTTGGATACGATGGGTAACAAGGAACAAAAATCTCAATTTCTAGCGATAAACAATCAGTTTTTAGAGATCAAGAGTAAGCAAAAGGATTTTCAGGATCCAATCTATCACCGTGTAAAAGATGTAAAACGTTACATGGATAAAAACCGTGTATTTTTAAAGCGTTCTTACGCGTTAAATCGTGTAGTAAAGCAATTACAATCAAAGGATATGTTACCGGCAATATGTTTCGTGTTTTCCCGTAAGGGAGTAGAGCAATGTGCATCAGAGATCACCCATTCCTTAATAGAAGATGAGTGTACGCATAGCGAGACCGTAGAGCAGGAGTGTAAAAAGATTTTGTTAAAATTGCCGAATTATCGCGAGTATATAAATTTACCGGAATACACCTTTATGATAAAATTGTTAAAAAAGGGGATAGCCATTCATCATTCAGGAGTCTTGCCGGTATTGCGAGAAATGGTAGAGATGTTGTTTAGTAAAGGATATATTCGTTTGTTGTTCGCCACTGAAACCTTTGCCGTAGGGATAAATATGCCTACTAAAACTGTAGTGTTTACATCCTTTACAAAGTATGATGGTCATCAAGAGCGTATGTTATTGGGACATGAGTATACGCAAATGGCGGGTCGTGCAGGTCGTCGTGGGATGGATACGATAGGTCATGTCGTTCACATGTCTAATCTAAATGCCTTGCCGTCAGTAGTAGAGTATCGTAATATGTTAAAAGGTACCCCACAAAAGTTGGTCTCTAAATTCACAATACATTATAATTTGGTGTTAAATTTATTGCGATCCGAAAACATAGATATGATAACATTTATGAATCGTAGTATGAACCAGGAGTCCATTCAAAATCAATTACAAGATATAAATACAGAAAAAACCAACTTACAAAAGGTTATAGAGGATTTTAAACCTTATTATAAGTTAACAATATCAGAGGATATTTTACAAAAATATCTTATATTGCAAGAAGGTGGCGAGTATCAGAATTCCAAGCAACGTAAAAATCAAAAAAAGGATTTGTATAAACTTAGAGACGTGCATCTTACGATAGAAACAGAAAGTCAGATGTATAAAAAAATGCGTGACTATAATGATAAGTTATATTCATTAAACAATAATTTACAGTTTATAGAAACGTATAATGATGAAACCATACATATATTTATGGATATTTTATACAGTCATGCATTCATAACTATAGAATCTCCTTCTGATACCAAGGTTGTTCAATTTAAGCAGGATAGGCCTTGGGCGAATGTAGAAAATAAAGTATCATTGACCGAGAAAGGTCATATTTGCATAGGTATACAAGAGTGGAATGGTGTAGTAGCATCAGAGTTTTTGCAGGATACTAGTTATTTAGACCATTTAACCACTATGGATATTATAAAGTTATTTTCGTGTTTTACAAATATAAGAGTAAGTGATGATGTGCGAACAGGATATAAAGGTCATAAGATGACGGGTCAAACGCTAACGGATCATTTAGACCAATTACAAGTGATATACAATAAATATAATGATATAGAAGTGAAGTATGAATTAAATACAGGACTAGAGTATGAAATTCATTATAATTTGTTACCTTATATGGAGGATTGGGTAAATGCGAAAGATGACCATATGTGTAGTAAAGTATTAAAATCATTGGAGCAAGACAAGGGTATATTTGTAGGTGAATTTGTAAAAGCCTTATTAAAAATCCAGACAATAGGATTGGAGTTAGAAAAGGTATCAGAGGATACGAACCATATGCATTTATTAGTAAAATTGCGAGAAATTCCCGAGTTGATATTAAAATATGTAGCGACAACACAATCCTTATACATTTAACAGTTGTTTGGTAATAGAATATTTATGAGTCTTAATATGTTGTTTTATAAATTCGTATAGAGGATCATTACGAATACCTTTTTTATTTAAAATATGTACAAAGATAAGAAGCAGTATAAATTGTTTATCCGTAAGTTTAGATTTACAATATTCAACAAATAATAATTTCAATAGTGGAATTTGTTCTTGTTGAATCACATAATAACATATAGAATATAGTTTAAGTTGATTAGCTTTTACCGTCATTATACTACTATTATATATTTATTTGTCTTTATTGGATTCTTTTTCCTTGTCGTCATTGTCCTTAGGTTTAGCTATATCATCGTGGCATCCATTAGATTTTAACAATGTAATAATTTCATTGCTAATATCACTTGTAGACGTAACACAATAATCTGGTAAAAATGCGTGTATAAATGCTTTAACAGCACCTTTTAGCATAAGAAAGCAAAATTTCAAAGATAGTTTTAGGTGTTGAGAATAACTCATACATACTTTTTCTGGATGTGCAAACCACTTCATACTATACTTTTATAAAATAAATTTGTTTAAATTATTATTTAAATAACTTATACAAAATTATACAGATGATAAAACAACTAGTATTGTTAACTTTTCATATTATCTCTAGTATAGATGCTTATAATTTGTGTGTAGTAGGTGCTGGTAGTGGGTTAGGACGTGAAATAGTTTATCAAGCGTCTAAAGATAGAAATATGACGGTATTAGCATTAACTACTTCAGAAAAGTTGTGTGTTCCATTCCGTGGAGAAGGGTATAACAATATAGAAGATCAGGATGAATATATATCTCCTTTAGTAACCGTAGATAATTATTGGAAGAACATTCAAGATTCATATGAATGTTTAGTAATATGTACAGGAGGGAGTATATTTGATTCCGATTATTCCGACAAATTAACTTTAAAATATTTAGAAAATTTACCAGAATCTTGTAAAGATGTAAGTATAGTAAGTGCCTATTCAGTAGAAGATAATAATTTAGAAAAGTTTAGCATTCCCTTTCAAATAATGGGTAATGTATATTTAAAAGACGTATATAGAGCAAAACGTGAACAAGAGCGATTACTAAAACAATATAATGCGACAGCATTGCGTAAAAAGATATTTAAACCAAGAGCATTATCGTATGGTAATACATTATTACCGAGCACGCCCCGTATGGAGTTAGCAGAAGAAATATTAGACACATTATAAATAAATATAGTGTTATATATAATGCGTAATTATACACAAATGCGCTTCTCAGATAGCAATAACATGCAATCGCTTAATAGAAATAGACAAATTGTTATAAATAATCGCATTAATGAATTAAATAATTTAATCAATAGAGTAGCAAATAAAGATAAACAGTTAACACTATTCAATAAGGTATCAGTATTAAAAAATAAAAAATTAATATTAGAGCGTCGCGCACAAACCTTAAAAAGATCACGTGTAACACCCCCCCCAAGAAGAACTCAAGTTATAAATAAGCAAAATAATAGTCACCTGGATAGAAAACGTATGCACCGTATACAGCGAATAAATAACATGAGCATGCAGCAACAACGATATAGAAATAGACAACCACTTCAAAACGTTTATACAAATTACATGAATAAACCGGTGTATAGACATCCGCGTGTGCGTACGAGTTTAGTTACCCATATAAAACCCGCATTAAGGCACGTAAGACCTAATAGGGGATATACAAAAACCGCTTTTTTAACCAGTATAGGACAATCCTTAACGCCTCATCGTCGTCCGGCAGTATTTTCAAAACGTTCAAAATGTAATTATTGTTTATATAAAAATTAAACTTTTTTTGATTAAATTCGGATTTATCCGAATTTAATCCCATTCCGTCCCCGCACTCGTCCCCTATATAATCTACAGTTTC
>CESO01036906.1_pt1 | contig 19574 bp, 12 predicted proteins | sample 356341 | NCBI WGS metagenome assembly CESO01 (sample SAMEA2621812, study PRJEB7988) | marine metagenome | biome: marine biome (ENVO:00000447); feature: deep chlorophyll maximum layer (ENVO:xxxxxxxx); material: "saline water (ENVO:00002010), including plankton (ENVO:xxxxxxxx)" | depth 35 m | reverse complement strand
TTTTTTAATGATACTTATAACTTGTAAAGCAGAAGTTTATAATCTAAATATTAATTTATAATTTAAAAAACTTAATTATGACAAACAAAAGACGAAATTTTTTAAAAAAATCTGCTCTATTAGGTGGGCTTCCATTAGTTGGATTTGATAAGCAAGTTTTAGATTCGGAAAAAATACCATTCTCAAAAATCAATAGAGGCGATACCATTTTATTTCAAGGTGATTCCATTACTGATTCATCTCGAGAAAAGGAAAAAGAATTACCCAATAGTCCAGATTCTATGGGAAAGGGTTATGCTTTTCTTACCGCTTCTAAAATGCTAAAAACACTCCCTAAAAAAGACCTTACAATTTATAATCGTGGAATAAGTGGAAATAAAGTACATCAGCTTGCAGATAGATGGGATAAAGATGCATTAGATCTAAAACCTGATTGGATCAGTATTTTAATAGGAGTCAACGATTATTGGCATATGTTACACCACGGTTATAAAGGCACATTTGAAACCTATAAAAATGACTATAGAAAGCTACTTGCGCGTACGAAAGAAGCTCTCCCTGATGTAAAATTAATTATTTGTCAACCATTCGCTATTCCAGGAACAACTGCAGTTGACAAAAGTTGGGTTGAGCCTTTTAGGAAATACCAGGTATCGGCTAAGAAATTAGCATTGGAGTTCGATGCTTTTTGGGTTCCTTTTCAAGAGATATTCGATAGAGCCATACTAAATGCTCCAGCTTCATATTGGATTCCTGATGGAGTTCACCCCTCTATTTCAGGAAGTCAACTAATGGCTGATGGGTGGATTAAAATAATAGAAAACGCTTAGGCTGGCAATAATTTAAACCAGTTTATGTTTTTTTTCGACACTCATTTATGATTTTTCATTGATTTAGTTATCGTTTTTTATAGATTTATTTGTTTTAAAATTTCAAATCTTAAGTATATTTTTTTTAACTGATTATTAGTGGATTAAGATAAAATATTTATCAATCTAAAAGTTTAAAGTGGCATGCATAAGCGACAACTATTTGGCATAATAACATTGAATTTATTAGGAGTTCTGTTTTCATGTACAAACCTAGAAGTTCCTGTATTGGTTCAGCAGGCCTATGAAAAGTTGCCCCTAGAAGTTGATTTTAACCAAGATATTAAGCCCATTCTTTCTGATAAGTGCTTCATCTGTCACGGACCCGACAAAACAAAAGTTAAGGCTGCCTTACAATTACATCTTCCTGAACTTGCTTTTGCTGAATTAGAGGGATCTCCGGGTAAGTTCGCCATCAAGCCCAGTAATTTGGGTCAAAGCCAACTTGTTCACCGAATATTATCTGACGATCCAAATATTGTGATGCCCGAACCAGAATCACATTTAAAGCTTTCGAATCGTGAAAAGGCATTGTTGATCAAGTGGATCGATCAAGGCGCAGAATACAAAACACACTGGGCATTTCTTGCACCGCAATCCCCTCCAATACCGGAGGTAAAACTTAAGGAAAAAGTAGCCAACCCCATCGATAATTTTGTTTTAGCCAAATTGGAAACTGAAAACCTACAACCTAGTGCCATAGCCCATAAGGAGGTTTTATTGAGAAGGTTAAGTTTTGATTTAACGGGATTACCTCCTTCTTTACTCGACATAGAAACTTTTATAAATGACCGTTCACCCAATGCTTATGAAAAACAAGTTGATCGTTTGCTGGCTTCACCCCATTTTGCCGAGCAAATGACCTTGGATTGGATGGATCTATCTCGTTATGCAGATACCCACGGGTATACTGTAGATCGTTACCGTGATGTTTCTCCCTACCGTGATTGGGTAATCAAAGCATTTGACCAAAATATGCCCTATGACGAATTTATTCGTTGGCAATTAGCAGGTGATATGATGAAGAACCCCAGTAAAGAACAAATTTTAGCCACCACTTTCAATAGGTTACACCCTCAAAATCAAGAGGGTGGTATTATCGATGAAGAATTTCGCTCAGAGTATGTAGCGGACCGAACAAATATTGTTGGGGAAGGGTTTTTAGGGTTGACCATAGCATGTGCCAAATGCCATGATCATAAGTATGACCCTATTTCGCAAAGGAACTACTACGAGATGTACAGCTTCTTCAATAATGTAAATGAATCTGGTCAAATTTCTTTTGATTCGTCTATGCCAGTTCCCAATATGCTAATCCCTACCGATGAACAGGAAGAATTCATGACCTATGTAAATGGACTGGTTAAAACCAAGCAAAAGGAAATTGAAACTATAATTTTATCTGAATCTAAAGATGCTGAGCAATGGGTTGAAAGTGAAAAATATCAAAATCTTGAAGTAAATGCTTGGCCCAGTAATCTCGTTGCTAAACTAGAATTTGTAAATGGTAGCCTGAATAATTCAATCAACCCATCAGAAAAAGGAAAAATTAAAAGGCAACACGCGCCAAAACAATACCCCAAGATAGTAAATGGCTATTCAGGTAAGGGACTTGAACTGGACGGGGATGCATGGTTAGATTTAGATCGCATAGGTATTTTTAAAAGAAATCAACCATTTAGCATCGGTATCCGTATAAAAATTCCTGAAGAATTAGAGAACGGCGTGATTTTCCATAAAAATATTGGTACTAGATTATACAGTTACCGGGGCTACCATATGGAACTAAAGGAAAACAAGCTTGAAGCCATGTTGGCTCATGTATGGCCAGATAATGCTATTGTAAAATTAAGTACTCAAGAAATCCCGAAGAACAAGTGGTTGCAACTTACAATGACATATGATGGTTCCAGCAAAGCAAAAGGTTTGAAAGTTTTTTTGGATGGGGAGGAACTTCAAACCATGATCAAGGTTGATAATCTCTATAAGGATATCATTTACAAACATTCTACAGAACCAGGTTTACAAATTGGCGCTCGATGGCGCGGGAAGGGAATAGGAGGAGCGGTGGTTGACGATGTTTTGGTGTTTACCAAAGCCTTAACTTACTTAGAGGTCGTCCAAATTTCCAATGCAAAAAAATTTCAGATGATTGTCAATAAATTGGCAAAGGCATTGACCCCGGCTGAAAAACAAATGCTGAAGGCATATTATGTCAATAATTTTTCCAAAACCTATCAATCTTCATTGGCTGAATTGACTGATACTCGAAAAATTCAAGTAGATAGTTTGGAAGGTATTCAGGAGATTATGGTCATGAAAGAAATGGAAGAGGCCCGCGAAACATTCCTACTGAAGCGAGGACAATATGATCAATACGGTGAAAGAGTATATCCTAATACGCCTGAAAATATACTTGCATTTCCGGACAGTCTTAAAAAAAACAGACTTGGATTGGCAAAATGGTTAACCAGTCGCGCCAATCCCCTAACGGCACGCGTAGCAGTAAACCGTTATTGGAAAAACATCTTTGGAAAAGGGATCGTAAAAACTGTTGAAGATTTTGGCAACCAAGGTGAGATGCCAAGTCACCCAAAACTCCTGGATTGGTTGGCCATTCAATTCATGGAAACGGGCTGGAAAGTTAAAAACTTACACAAATTAATGGTGATGTCAAATACCTACCGCCAATCGTCTCTAACCAATGAGGATCCTTTAGAACGAGATAAAAGCAACCGACTTTTGGCACGAGGCCCCTCAAAAAGACTAACGGGCGAAATGCTGCGAAATAATGTTTTGGCCGCATCGGGGCTTTTGAATAGAACCATAGGGGGAAAGAGTGTAAAGCCATATCAACCAGAAGGTTTATGGAAAATTAATGGTGCGAATTACAAAGAGGACAAAGGGGAAAAGCTATACCGCAGGAGCATGTATACCATTTGGAAACGTTCCGTTCCACACCCTACAATCGCCACCTTTGACACTCCTGGTCGATCGTTTTGCTCTGTCCGTAGGCAAGAAACAAACACCCCCCTGCAAGCCTTGGTCATGATGAACGATCCTACCTATATAGAAGCTTCCCGAGTTTTGGGATATAAAATGTTGTCATTTAAAGATCCCAATGGCGGTATTTCAGATGTATTCAAAAGAATAACAGGAAGAAGCATAACAAAAGATGAATTAAAGCTTTTATTAAGGCTTCAATTGCATGAATATAAAAAGTTTAAGTCAAGAGAATATAAAACTGAAGGGTGGTTGAATACTGGCGAGTTTCGGATATCTGATGACAATAGTAAGGCTATGGTGGCAGCAAATGCAGTCGTCGCCAGTACAATTATCAATTCTGATGCTGCCATAACAAAAAGGTAAAAAGTGTACCCGTCCCCTCAAATACAAAGGGTGACAAGGGTTCTAAAAAAGAAAAAATATGTGTCACAATCAAGATCACTTAAAATCGAACAACAAAGATCTTCAAGAGGTTGAAAAACAGGTGAACCGAAGAGATTTTTTAACAAAAACCTCCATGGGCTTGGGTGCAATTGCATTGGGGTCTTTATTGAGTACTGAAAAGGCTTTCGCGTCGGTAAAAAGTCAAAGTATTGATGCAACCAACACCGGTGCCCTACTAAAATCATACAATAAAAATCGATTGGGCTTGCCTCATCATTTGCCGAAGGCAAAACGGGTCGTTTATCTCTTTCAAAGCGGTGGTCCTTCACAACTTGACATGTGGGATCATAAGCCCAAATTAAAAAATATGTTCGGGAAGGATTTACCAGATTCTGTCCGTCAAGGTCAGCGGTTGACTGCCATGAGTGCCGAGCAATCAAACTTTCCAATAGCACCTACTGTTTTTAATTTTAAGCAACATGGTAAATCCGGTGCATGGGCAAGTGAATTACTTCCACATACCTCAGAAGTGGTCGACGATTTGTGTTTTATAAAATCAATGCAGACCGATCAGATCAATCACGATCCTGCCATAACGTTTATGCAAACGGGTAATCAACTTCCGGGAAGGCCATCAATAGGTTCCTGGTTGAGTTATGGTTTTGGATCCGATAATGAAAACCTACCCACCTTTATAACACTAATTACGAAGAATATGGGAGGCCAACCTCTTTATTCTCGTCTTTGGGGTAACGGATTTTTACCCACAGAACATCAAGGAGTTCAATTCCGTTCGGGTAAGGATCCCGTACTCTACTTAAGTAATCCTGAAAATTATGATGGTCAAGATCGTAGAAAAATGCTCGATTATTTAGGGCAATTGAATTCCCTTCAATATGATGCCTATGGTGATCCAGAAATCAACGCACGTATGGCCCAATATGAGATGGCGTTTCGAATGCAAACTTCTGTTCCTGACGTTACCGATATGTCGAATGAACCTGACTATATCTTCGACATGTATGGTGAAGATAGCCGTGATCCCGGTACCTATGCCGCAAACTGTATGATGGCGAGAAAATTATTGGAAAAAGGAGTGAGATTTGTCCAGTTATACCATCAAGGCTGGGATCAACATGTGGGATGTCCCGGAGGAGTAAAACGTCAAAATAAACTGACGGATCGGGCGAATTCAGCCTTAATTAAAGATTTGAAACAACGGGGTATGTTGGAAGATACCTTGGTTGTATGGGGAGGTGAATTTGGCCGTACTGTATATTCGCAAGGGCAATTGACCGAAACCAACTACGGTCGTGACCATCACCCTAAAGCTTTCACAATGTGGATGGCCGGTGCAGGTGTTAAACCCGGGCATTTGCATGGCCAAACAGATGATTTTGGTTATAATACACAAAAAGATCCTGTCCATGTCCATGATTTTCATGCTACACTTATGCATCTATGCGGCGTAGATCACGAACGCTTAACTTTTAAACATCAAGGAAGACGTTACAGGCTTACCGACGTTCACGGAAGTGTGGTAAAAGATCTGCTGTCCTAACTTCCAAATCTACAATAAATTAAAATTTTAGTACGATAAGCCAATCCCTAGAATTAATTTCAGCTTTTGAAAAAACATTATCAGTATTAATATTTTAATATTTAGTGACTTTTAAGTTAAAAAGCATTATTTTCTGGTAAAAGTCTTATTTTTTTAAAAAGTGTATTATTTTACGATTATATTAATTTTACGCTATTTAAAACAACAATAAATAATACCCTTTTTAACATTTTCTTAATAAACTATTATGCATGCATAACTTTTTTATTACATTTGCTAACTATTTAAAAATTATGTGATGAAAAAATTTAATTTAATTTGTGCGTTACTGTCATTCATTTTTATTCAAGCGCAAACTTCCATTTCGGGGGTAGTGCAAGACGAGGAAGGTTTCGGTTTACCCGGTGCCACAATCATAAACGAGGACAATGGTGAATCAACAGTATCCGACTTTGACGGAAACTTTAGTATTAGTGCTGATGAAGGAAATATCCTTAGTATTAGTTTTGTGGGTTATGCTGTCAAAAACTTAAAAGCTTTATCAGGTGGTATGACCATCAAATTAGAATCAGACAATGTTTTAGATGAAATTGTAGTAACATCTCTAGGTATATCAAGAGCTAAAAAATCTCTTGGATACGCTGTTCAGACAGTTGGAGGAGATGAGGTATCTGATGTGAGATCGATGAATCCTATTGAAGCTCTTCAAGGAGAGGTATCTGGCCTTGATGTACAATCATTTAATACAATGGGAGGGTCTGCTAATGTAGTTATCAGAGGATATTCTTCTTTATCCGGTTCAAATCAGGCTTTATTTGTTGTAGATGGTGCTCCGATAGATAATGAAACTGGGAATAGTACTGACATGCAAACCGGTAGAGGTGGTGTCGATTTTGGTAATGCAGCAATGGACATTAATCCATCTGACATAGCTTCTGTCTCTGTTCTTAAGGGCGCTGCTGCATCAGCTTTGTACGGTTCTAGAGCTTCAAATGGTGTAATTCTAATTACAACAAAAAAAGGTAAAGAGAAAAAGGGTATGGGAATTTCCGTTAATTCTCAAATTACAGTTGGAAATGTTGACTTAGAAACTCTTCCTGTGTATCAAGATTCATACGGATATGGATATGGAACTTACAGAAGGGGTTACATAGGACCTTCAACTATTGCCACAGGAGAACAATGGATTCAAAATTATTATGGACAGTGGGGATCTAATTCAGCATTTTATACTGGTGACGATGGATCATATGGCCCTAAATTAGTTGGTCAAGAAGTGCACCACTGGTTTAATATGGTGCCTGAGTGGACCGATTTATATCAAAAAACCGCACCTGCAGTAGCACCAAATGATACTCCCAATGATTTTTTTGAAACTGATGTAACAATGCAAAATTCAATTTCTTTTGAGGGAGCTGATGAAAATGGATCTTTCCGAATTGGATATACCAATGCTCAATCAGATGGTATTCTTCCCAATTCTCAAATGTATAGAAATAGTGCCACATTTAGAGGTACTAGAGATTTTGGAAAATTAACTGCTGATGCTTCAATAAGTTATATAAACACCAAAACTACTGGTCGTTTCGGAACAGGTTATGATGGACTAAACCCATTGCAAGGCTTTAGACAATGGTGGGCAGTAGGAGCAAGTATTCTTGAACAAAAGAGAGTTTTTGAGGAAACCGGAAAAAATTATTCTTGGAATATGATAGGAACTAACACTGACGATCCTAATGGTTCTCCTAATCACCAACCACTATACTTTGATAATCCTTACTGGTCCCGATATAATAACTATACTGAAGATTCAAGAAATAGACATTTTGGTAATATAAGTCTTGCATACGATATTAATGATAGTATTAACCTATTAGGTCGTGTTACATTCGATAACGTAAATGAAGTTAGAGAGCAAAGAGCAAATGTAGCAGTTGGAACTGGTTCAAAAGGAGCTAATTTATTTGATGACCAACCTGGATATCAAAATCAAAATAGAGTCAGATCAGAGTATAATTATGATTTAATATTAAATTATTCAACTGATCTAACTGATCTAATAGATTTAAATGCTATTGTTGGATACAACTTAAGGGTTCAAAATTGGGATCATACAAGAACACAAACTAATGGAGGTTTGAATTTCCCAGATATTTTTTCTCTCGCAAACTCCGTAAACCCTTTAACTGCTGCTGACGTAAGTCAATACGATGCTCAAAAGAAGGTAGATGGATTGTACTCATCACTAAGTTTTGGGATAGATGACACTTATTTTGTAGAGGGGACCTACAGAAGAGATAGATCTTCATCTCTTCCTGTGGACAATAATGCGTACGATTATTATGCTGTGTCTGCATCTGTTATACTATCAAATTTAGTAGAGAGTGATTTGATTTCATTTGCAAAACTGAGAGTTAATCATGCACAAGTTGGAAACGACACTGCTCCATACAATGTTTTCAGAGCTTATACAATTAATCCTGCTAGAGGAGGTGCTGCCTCAGCTTCAAACCCAAGTACACTTCCTAATACAAATTTAAAAGCAGAAACTACTACTGAAAATGAAATAGGTATAGAAATGAGCTTACTCGACGGAAAATTAGGTTTTGATTTTTCATTTTATGACAAAACAACTGATGACCTTCTTACTTCCCTAGATATATCTCAATCTACAGGGTTTTCTGGAATTGTAACTAATGCTGGTAGCATACAAAATAAAGGATTTGAAGCACTTGTTAGAATAAATCCAATCAAAACTCAAGATTTCAGGTGGGACGTAACCCTAAATTATAATAGTTATACCTCAGAAATTTTAAGTCTTGGAAACGATGCAACAGGAAATGCAATTCAGTATATAAGTTCTATGTCTCCCCAAGGTGGAGTGTCGATAGGTGGACAAGTAGGAGAGCCATATGGTGTTATAAGAGGACACGCATACGTTAGAGATTCAAATGGTGAAAAGGTTTTAAATGTTAGAAAGGGATCATCATACGATTATGCTCATTATCAAAGAACATCTGACTCAGACATTGTTATTGGTGATATAAATCCTGATTGGACTGGAAGTGTCAGAAACTCTTTTTCTTACAAAGAATTTAATATTAGTTTTTTAATTGATATTCAATCAGGAGGTGATTTCTTTTCTCTTGACACATGGTATGGATATGGTACAGGAGCATATGATAGATCTGTAGGAACAAATTATCTAGGAAATGATATGAGACTTACCATTGATAACGGTGGTGGAAAAAGATTGGATGGGGTAATCCTCCCAGACTCCGCTGTAATTACAGATGGCATTGCTAATGTCGCAGGTACAGCTAACACTAATGTTATGAGTAGATATGATTACTATGCTAATCCAGAGGGGTGGACTTCAATAGGGGCTCCGCATGAGATGCATGTTCACGATGCATCATTTGCAAAACTAAGAGAGCTAAGATTGGGGTATACATTGCCTGAAAATATTTTAAACCAAACACCTTTCACAAATGCATCAATTGCATTTGTTGGAAGAAATCTTTGGATACTTGGAAAAAATGCTCCGTATACTGACCCAGAGGCAGGTTTAGGAGCAGGAAATCGACAAGGATATCAAACTGGAGCATTTCCAGCAGTTAAAACCTATGGTCTTAATGTAAGTTTTAACTTTTAAATTTTGAATTCAAAAAATAATAAAATGAAAAAATTCATATTACTTACCATCGCATTTGTAATTACATATAGTTGTACTTCTGACGAGGATTATGAGACTTTAAACAAAAATCCAAATAGTCCTGCAGATGTTTCGGATAGTCAGTTATTTGTATCTGCCATAAATAGCTTGACTGATTTCATTGAATCAACAAATGTAAACGTAAACAACTTTAGGCTGTATGCCCAATATTGGACTCAAACTCAATATACTGATGAATCTAATTATGAAATGAAAAATCGACAGATTCCAGAATATATGTTTTCTGAGTTTTATCGAGATATATTGGGAGATTTAGATAACGCTAAAAATCAGACTACTGACCCAATAAAAATATCGCAAATAGAATTACTTTCAGTGTATTCATGGCAAATGCTTGTAGATGCATTTGGTGACATCCCTTACTCTGAGGCGCTCAAAGCTGGGGCTGATACTCCAAATTTAGCTCCCGCATACGATGATGATGTAGCCATTTACACAGATTTGATTTCCAGAGCCCAAGCTGCTATAGCCGGTCTTTCTGGGTCAGGAACTGGTTACACAACTGATGATCTAATATTTTCTGGATCCTCTGCTAGCTGGAAAAAGTTCGGCCATTCATTATTGGTCAAAATTGGTTACAGATTATTTGATCAAAACACCGCTAACTCTAAAAGCTTAATTGAAGGGAATTATGCAAGTGCTATAGCTTCAAATGGAGATAATGCTTATATCCAATTTGAGGGTGCCCCACCTAATACAAATCCACTTTGGGAAGACCTTGTACAATCAGGTAGACAAGATTTTATCCCCGCAGATACTTTTGTAAATGAAATTAATTTACTAAATGATCCAAGAGCTGATAAATTTTTTGACCCAACATCTAAAATAACTGGTGCGTATAAGGGTGGTCCATACGGAACTTCAACCCCTTTTAATGATAACTCTCACATTTCCCAAACATTATATGCTCCCGAATTTAGGGGTGTATTAATAGATTATACAGAGATGAGTTTCATTCTAGCTGAAGCTGCAAGAAGAGGATATTCTGTGGGAGGGACAGCTGAGCAACATTACAAAAACGGTATTAACTCTAGTATGACCGAGTGGGGTGTTGCAGAGGCTGAGGCAACAACTTATCTATCTCAAAATAATGTAAGCTTTTCTACTGCATCTGGAACAGACAAAGAAAAAATTGCAAGACAGTTTTGGATAGCAATGTATAATAGAGGTTTTGAAGGATGGACTGTATATAGAATGTTTGATGCACCAGCGTTACCAAATTCTGGTACACTAGATTTACCTGTACCAAAAAGATATACCTATCCACAGTCAGAGGCTACAATTAATGGAAAAAATGTTAAAGCTGCAAATGGTGGTGTTGATACACAACAATCCCCCATTTTCTGGGATCAATAAATAATATTTTTAAAACATTTAAGGTATCAATTAGTAATTGATTTGTTTTTATTTATACCCCCCTTTAGGATGGGGGGTGTTGATTATTTAGTTGAGTGGAGAAGGGGTACTTTACACCCCCTTCTCCTATTTTAAAATAAGTTTACAATTTTGAGTTGTATTAAGCCAAAATAAGGGCAGAACTCTAAATAATTTATGAGTTCCTTATACTCCCATAATAAGCCTTCTTCATAAAAATGCTTATTACGAGTTCAATTTTTGAATGGAAATGAGGAATGATGAACATCAATCTTCAATTCACCCTCAAATAACTTATAACCAAATGTGTATTCTACTTTTGCTTCATTGCCGTCAAGATCCGTAAAAAAATAGTTCCCCATAGAAATAGCTCTATTTTCTTCTAATATAATTCCTGTATTTTCAAATCTAACATTTGTCCATGGTTGAATCGCAAAACCTTTATCTTCTCCACAAGCTCTATTATCTCCTGCTATAAAATATGATAATGCCTCAAGTTTAGTTGGTCTAAATTGCTCTCTCTCACACTTGGTTGGTTTAAATAATACAGTTCCTGAATTGAAAGCGTAACGATCATCCAAAAATTTACTTGCAAATGCTTCACATTCTATTCTATTTTCTTTTAATGATCCAATTTTTACTACTCCATTTCCCCATTTTTGTTGTACATCTAAAACTTCTTCTTTTGTTATCATTTTATATATAATTTTTAGTTAATTTATTTTATTTAGCCCATCATAGACGGGACCTAATCTCCAACCTTTTTCTAAAGGATTGTATATGATTATTTAAAGTCTAGCATCAATTATGAAATAAAAATTGATGAGTTACCATTTCATATTGCTATTGATAATATTCTTTTTTAAAAGTTCTTTTTTAATTGGTCTATACACTTTTTGTAATCATCAAAGAGTTTATCATCACTAATTTTGGAATCAAAAAGACCCATTTGCTGTAACATTAATTTTGGTTGGCTTTGAAGACCTGTATAGTAAATTTGTTTATTTGAGCCATTAAGGCTTGTAATAATCTCCTCAAAAATATATATCCCAGATTGATCAATATAATTCATAGAATCAAGTTTAAAAACAATAATAGTTGCACTATCTGGTATACTAGATGTCATTTTTTGAAAGGAGTCGGATGAACCAAAAAATAGTGGTCCCACAATTTGTTTTACTGCTATATCTGGGATCCCATCCCCATCAACATCTAATAATTCAATTTTATCATTCAATTTCTCTTTTGAAGTAAACCTAACAAGAGAAAGCTCTGACATCGAATCTCCAGATTTTTTCATGAAGAAAATACATGCTATCAGAAGACCAATACCTACTGCATAGACTAAATTCCAAAAAGTGGCTAATAGCATAACAGATAACATGATAATTACCTCTGAGCTAATTCCTATTCCTTTGAATTTGATATCCTTTGGTAGAATTGAAATAGCTTTCAATCCTTTATAATCCATTACACTTATACCTACGGTAACTAATATCCCAGCCAAAACAGCTGCAGGAATTTTGGATGCTATAGAGCTAAAAATGAGAATTATAAACAATAAAACCATACTAGAAATCATACCAGAAATCCTTGTTACACCACCTGAATTTATATTTACAACAGTTCTAATTGTGGCCCCAGCACCGGGTAATCCTCCAAAAATTGATGATATAATGTTTCCTATACCTTGTCCAATTAATTCCTTATTAGGCTTGTGTCTTGTTTTAGTTAAATTATCTGCAACTACACTTGTCAATAGGGAGTCAATTGTACCCAATAATGATAAAGTTAGAGCTGTAAAAAAATATGGGATTAATTCTACAACACTAATCTCTGTGAAAATTCCCCACTGTGGCATTGGAAAACCTCCTGGAATTTCAGTAATAGGTCTATATCCTGGGGTAAAGAAAATTGCTGCAATGGTCATCAAAATTAATCCTACTAATGTACTTGGGATAACTGTGGTAATTCTCTTAAAACCATAAATGATTACTATTGTACCTAATGCCAAAAGGAGTTCAATTAAATCAATATTTTGGATTGCCCGAGGTAATACTCTCAAAGCACCAATTACTCCAGAAGCATGTTTTGAGGCTTGAACTTTTGATTCATTTTGAATATCAATTTCTGAAATAGTCTTTGACTTCATTGCTGCCTGAGTAAAACTTTCTTTATCAATTAAATCATTTTTAGAATTTTCCTCAAGTGACTTAACAAGGATTGCATTTTCTGCCTCTTTTTCAAAAGATTTAACGAGTTCTACGTCCTCCTTAGGATAATACCCCAGTACCGGTAAAGCCTGAGTTGTTAAAATTATTAATCCAATAGCAGTCATAAAGCCTGAAACAACTGGGTAAGGTATATACTTTATATAAATACCAAGACCTAAAAGGCCCTGCGCTATTTGAAGCAATCCAGATAAAAGAAAAACTCCTAAAATCAATGGCAAAGCTTTTGAAACGTCACCATCGTTCATAATTACTATTGTAGATATTATTACCATACTAAGAGCTGTCATTGGAGCAGTCGGCCCTGAGATCTGAGTATTAGTGCCTCCAAAAAGGGCTGCGAAAAAACTTAAAAATAATGCTCCATAAAGGCCGGCTGAGGCACCAAGACCAGAGGAAACACCAAATGCCAATGCTAAGGGAAGTGCTACAATTCCAGCAGTCAAACCTCCAAAAAAGTCTCCCTTAATATGTTTAAAAATATTATTCATAATTAAAAATTAAAAAAAATCAGAAATTAACTAGTCGTAGTTTAAGACTAGTGATATTAAAAAATTATTTTGAAAAAAACCTTTAAGAATTAATTTCTGGAGGAGGTAAGTCATCGGTATTGACGACTTCATTGAAGCTTTCTATCAAATAGTCGAAGGCAGTAGATTTGCCTGAAAAGTAGATAGAGTGAAAATAATTTTCAAGAATCTTAGACTCTTCAGCATTATCCAATGAGCTTTTGTCTTCTTTAGCACTATTGTCTATATCGCTATTAAGGGCTATTTTATCTCGAATGTCCAATAGATCGACAACCAAAAGCGCATTAGAGAGTTGACTTAATATCAAAAACAACAGAAGTAGTCTGTTAGCTAAATTCTTAATATCAATTTTATTTATCATTCGTTAGATAAGATGATCTTAACAAAAATATACAAAAATTACAAATTGGTGACATGAATAGTTTTACTTAAATTAAATTATTTAAAAAAATATATAGTAAAGTCTACTTAAGAAGTAATTTTGAATCGAGAATTACTTTTTATAATAATTTCAAAAAATTTACAGGAAAAAGCCCCTCCGAATTTATAAAAGATTAAATCTCAAAACAATATTCTTCTCCAATACTATATTGATCAAAAAGTTCTTTGGAAACTTTTCCCGAAGCATAATTTGCGTTTAAGCCAGGGGATCCGATAGAATTAGCCTGCGATCTTGGAAGATAATTTAAATTTGGACGAAAATAAAAATAATAATTTCCATTTGCTTCTTCCTTATTTAATAAAATGACACACTCTTCATCCTTAGCACATCCTGCAAAAATTAAAAAAATAACAAGTAAAATAACTTTTCTCATAAATAATTAATTTCAAGATTAAAAGAATTGTTAAAAGTGATTATCAATCCAAATTTAGTAAATTCATAGCCGTGAAAAATTCAATAAGCCCAACTTATAAAAATTTTTAAAATGAAAACCAATATTACTGATAGTATTCAATTTGGTGAGGGAAATTTCCTAAGGGCTTTTGTAGAATATTGCCTTCAAACCCTCAATGAAAAAACGCCTTTTTCTGGAAAAGTGGACATCATACAACCTCTCCCAAATGGAATGATCGAACAGCTAAAGGAACAAAATGGAAAATACCATATATTTCAAGAGGGAATAATTGGAGGGCAAAAAATAAGATCTGTACAACAAATTGATTGTGTCGACAAAATGGTCAACCCTTACCAAGAATTTAATCACCTCCTAGAACTTGCTGAAAATCAAAACTTAACTTTTGTTTTCTCCAATACCACCGAGGCAGGAATTGCCCTAGATCAGAAAGATCAATTCGACGCGGCACCACCCCAATCATTCCCTGGAAAACTTACAAGACTGCTGCATCACCGATACAAAACATTCAATGGGGATCCCTCCAAGGCACTTCACATCATACCCTGTGAACTCATCGATAAAAATGGCAGTAAACTCAAGGAGATCATACTGGAGCTTTGCAAAAACTGGCAATTGGAAGACGACTTCGTGTCTTGGATTCACCAAAACCATTTTTACAATACCCTAGTTGATAGAATCGTTCCCGGTTATCCCAAAAAAGATCTTGAATTTTATAAAAAAGATTTGCCCTTTGACGACCAAATGATCGTTACCTGTGAACCTTTTTTCCTTTGGGTAATTGAAGGAAACCCCAAACTACTCGAAGTTTTTCCCGTAGACCAATTGAAGAAAATAGACGTCAAGGTCGTCCCCGACTTGGGAATCTACCGAACTAGAAAAGTGAGAATACTCAATGGCAGCCATACCACTTTGGTTCCTGTGGGACTGCTCCACGGCACTCCAACCGTTTCGGAAACCCTAAAAGACGATTTTCTAAAGTCTTTTCTTTCCCAAACACTATTTGATGAAATCATCCCCAGTGTAGATTTTGATAAAAAAGAACTGGAAGATTACGCCCAATCTGTATTGGAACGTTTTTCCAACCCCTTCATCATTCACCAATTAGAATCCATTTCCCTAAATTCCATCTCAAAATTCAAAGTAAGGGTTTTGCCCAGTTTACTGTCTTATTACAAAAAAGAAGGAAAGATTCCTCAAAACCTGACCTTTGCCATGGCCGCCCTAATTTACTTCTATGGTAAAGAAACCTCAAAACACCCCCACCCCCTGAAAGACGATCCAAAAAACATCTCATTCTTTAATGAGGTGTGGAAAGACAACAATGTCAAAAAAGTAGTAACCGAAACCCTATCCAATACAGAGCTCTGGGGGCAAAACTTAGCAGAAATTGGCCCGTTAAAAGACAAGCTAATCCAAGCAATCAACGCCATTGCCTCTCACCAAAGAATAAGTCAGGCCCATCAAGTATATAAAAACCTTCAATTATGAGTAAAGCCATTAAAATCAATCCACAAGACAATATGATTGTTGCCCTTGAGAACCTCAGAAAAGGAGAGACAATAAAGGTAAAAGAACAGCAAATCACCTTGAAGGAAGACATTCAACAAAAACACAAATTCACCCAAGAATCATTAAAAAAAGGAGACCCACTGATAATGTATGGGGTCAAAGTAGGTGTTGCCAATCAAGAAGTTCCCAATGGAGCAGCATTGACAACCAAAAACATGGACAATGCCTTCAACGAAGACATTAGTTTTGAAAACGCAGGAAAAATCCAAAACCAAAACCCCTTCAAAAATGAAAGGTTCTTTATGGGGTACCCCCGTAAAGATGGGACAGCAGGAACCCAAAACATTTGGCTTTTTTTTCCTCTGGTTTTTTGCGAAAACAGAAACGTAGAACTACTCAAGACTGTCTTTGAACGAGAATTCTATCCCGACAAACTATTCGAACATCAGAATTTTCTTAGAAATTTAGTTCAGGAGGAAACAGAAAGCATCCAAGTCCCCGCTGCTGTAAATCCCTATCCCAATGTTGAAGTGCGGTTCATCACACACAATGGAGGATGTGGTGGAACTAGAACCGATTCTACCATGTTGGGAAAACTTTTAGCAGGCTATGTCAACAATCCCAATGTTGCAGGAGCATCCATATTGAGTTTGGGTTGTCAAAACTTACAAGTAGAGCTTTTCCTCGATCAACTCAAAGTTATAAATAAAAACTTTGACAAACCCCTCCTTGTTTTCGACCAGCAAGAAGTTGGGAATGGAGAAAACCTAATTCAAAAAATTATCAAAGACTCTCTGGTTGAAATAAAAAAAGCCAATGAAATTCAAAGAAAAAAAATCCCCCTTTCAAAACTTACTATTGGTTTAGAATGTGGAGGTTCTGATGGCTTTTCAGGTATTTCTGCCAATCCAACTCTAGGAGTCACCATGGACAAACTGGTCAAATTAGGAGGTAGTGCAATCCTTTCAGAATTCCCTGAGTTAAGAGGAGTTGAGCAGGAACTTGTTGATCGTTGTATCGATAAAGTAAAAGCAAAAAAATTCATTAACCTCATGGAATCCTATGAAAGCAAGGTCATTGAAGCAGGAACTGATTTTAGTACCAATCCATCTCCTGGAAACATCAAAGACGGACTCATCACCGATGCCATGAAATCTGCTGGTGCCGCCAAAAAAGGAGGCAGCTCTCCAATCGTCGATGTGCTAGATTATGGGGAATATTTTAAAAGTCAGGGATTGAACTTACTTTGCACCCCTGGAAACGATGTAGAAAGCACCACTGCAATGGCAGGATCGGGCGCCAATCTGATAATTTTCACCACTGGGCTTGGCACTCCCACAGGAAACCCCATTACTCCAGTCATCAAAGTTTCCTCCAATACTGTGATATACAAAAAAATGAAAGATATCATCGATTTCAATACTGGTTCCATTATTGAAGGATCACAATCTCTAGAAGATTTATCTGACGAAATGCTGGAATTCATTATCAAAGTCGCTAGTGGAGAAAGCATCACCAAAGCTTCGCAAAATAGACAATTTGACTTCCTGCCATGGAAGCGAGATATCTCACTTTAGATCAAAAAAAACCTATGGTTGTGAAAAATCAAAAAACTTGACTATTTTTATGGTCAATGAAAATCAAAACAATGCAAAAAAAACAATCCAAATCACGAAGAAACTTCATCAAAAAAACAGGAATGATTGGAACAGGTGTATTCATTGTTCCGCGACATGTTTTGGGTGGAGAGGGATATACTGCTCCCAGTGATCAATTGGCGTTAGCAGCCATTGGTTCAGGAGGAAAAGGAACTTCAGACATCAGTAATGCATACCAAAACGGAAAAAACAGAGTTGTTGCGCTATGTGATGTTGATCCTGCCAGAGCCAAAGGTTCTTACACTACACATGCCGATGTCAATAAATATATAGACTATAGGGAAATGCTCGATAAAGAAAAGGGCATTGATGCGCTTACCATTTCTACACCCGATCACAATCACGCTAAAATTGCCTATGATTGTATGAACAGCGGTATCCACGTATATGTGCAAAAACCTCTAACCCATACCATTGCCGAGGCAAGACTGCTTGCACAAACTGCTGAAAAAAATAAAATTGTTACCCAAATGGGTAATCAGGGAGGGTCCAGTATTGGAGTTCCCAAAATTCAACAGTGGATCGACCAAAACAAAATTGGAAAAGTACACACCATATATGCTTGGACAAATAGGCCTGTTTGGCCACAGGGAGTAAATCACCCCAGTGCCGATATCGCCAAAAAACCTGATTCATTGAACTGGGATTTGTGGTTGGGTACTGCACAATCTAAACCCTATTCACCCGGGCTACACCCCTTCGATTGGAGAGGTTTTTGGGAGTATGGAACCGGTGCTCTGGGTGACATTGGCTGCCATACACTCGATGCACCCTACAAAACATTACAGTTGGGATATCCCAGCAGTGTAGAGTGTACTGCAACCAACGTATTCAAGAAAATGTGGACTCCGGAGTACACCCCGGAGGGATGTCCCATTTCATCTATGGTAACCCTTGAATACAAAAATTCTCCGCACAACAAAGACGGAATCAAACTCATCTGGATGGACGGAGGACTTACCCCCACCATTCCCGAAGAAATAGAAGAAGAATTCATCATGAATTACGACATGGGGAACTCTAGTGGAATCATGATGTTAGGCGCTAAAGGGGTGATTACTGCTGAAATATATGCCAATAATCCCACCTTATACGTCAAAGGAGAAGATCCGGTTGTATTCGATACCAGCAAACAACCCAATGTCAACGATGTTCACGCTGCTGCATGGACAGAAGCTTGTAAAGCCGGGTTCAACAGTGTCGAACACAAAAACTTGACCTCCTCATTTGATTATTCCGGACCCTTTACAGAAACCGTAATCATGGGGAACCTTGCCCTTCGAAGTAGAGACCTCAGAAAGTTCGTCGGAACCAGAGGTAATGGTCGAAAAATCATGAGTTACTACGGTAGAAAAAAGCTACTTTGGGATGGCCAAAACATGAAAATCAAAAATTTAGACGAAGCCAATGCCTTTGTAAGTAAAGAATACCGTAAAGGTTGGGAATTGCCCATTTAATTTTTTTTAAATACTACTTTAAAACAGGAATAGTAATACAATTTTTTATTCCTGTTTTATCTTTATCCCATGATGCAATCCGAAGGATTTATTCAAGTTAAAAAACATATCGAATCTTTTGATTACCAGGTCGTCGATTTCGATTTTGAACGACCTTGGGGAGGTTTCTTGGTCATAGATGAAACCCAAGCACAAAAGTTTGCCAATCAATTTTTTGAGGGGATTTCGATTGACAGCCTTAAAATTGGAGGAAAACTCAGCCCCAAAATCCTCATCGTAAAACCCAACGCTCGACTCTCATGGCAATACCACCACCGACGAGCAGAAATCTGGCGGATCTATCAAGGAACGGTTGGCATTATCCGATCCGATGATGACGATCAAAAACCGCTGCTAACCCTA
>CESO01134955.1_pt1 | contig 19589 bp, 18 predicted proteins | sample 356341 | NCBI WGS metagenome assembly CESO01 (sample SAMEA2621812, study PRJEB7988) | marine metagenome | biome: marine biome (ENVO:00000447); feature: deep chlorophyll maximum layer (ENVO:xxxxxxxx); material: "saline water (ENVO:00002010), including plankton (ENVO:xxxxxxxx)" | depth 35 m | reverse complement strand
CCCGCTACAAAAAATCCAAAAAATGCCTTTGCCTTTAAAATGGTGCTTGCCGATCAAATGGTTGAAACCAAAGTGTTGGGTGTGGAATGGAACGCCAGTAAAAATGGTTATCTAAAACCCACCATCAAGGTGGAAGCTATCTCCATCGGCGGAGTGACCATACAACGAGCCACAGGGTTTAACGGGAAATTTATTCAAGATCACGGAATTGGTGCCGGTGCGGTTGTACTGTTAATCCGCAGCGGTGATGTTATCCCGCACGTAAATAAGGTGATTGCACCAGTGACGCCTCAAATGCCTGAGGTTAACTATAAGTGGACCGAAACGGGCGTTGATATAGTATTAGACGAAGCGGACACCGATAAAACGGTTATAGGAAAGCAGTTGCTGGCGTTCTTTCAGGGCATGGAGGTAGAAGGTATTGGTCCAGGCACGATTACGAGATTTGTGAGTCAAGAGTATGATACCATAGAAAAGATATTGGGTATGACGATTGCCCAAATAAAACAATTGGATGGATTTCAAGAAAAGTCGGCGACCAAGGTGTACAATAGTATTCACCAGCAAATCAAAACAGTCTCTCTTGCTAAATTGTTGGGGAAAACCACTATATTTGGACGTGGGTTTGGCGAAAAACGCATTCAAACAATTTTAGATCATTATCCTACTGTATTTGCGGAAAACCACACTACTACCGCAACTCTTCACGAAAAAATTGCTAGTATTCCGGGTTTCTCCACTAAAACGGCTACTGCATTTGTAGACAACCTGTGTCGTGTACGACCCTTCTTAGATTCCGTACACCGCCCTTATACTGAATTAGCAGCACCAGTTGCGCAGCAGCAGCAGCAGCAGCACAAGTTAACTGGGAAAAAGGTAGCGTTTTCCGGTATTCGCGACAAAGAGCTTATGAAAGAAATGACGAAATATGGTATTCAGGTAGCCGATCAAGTTACAAAGCACATTGCATTATTGATAGTCAAGGATAAGAATGATATTACAAGTAAGGTTGAAAAAGCAATAAAATTCAACATTCCAATCATTACCATAGATGAATTCATTTTATAATAGGCTGTTGTACACAGAAGTCTTTATGCGTTGCAATGTGGTTAATTTTGGATGTTTAGTACCAAGTATATGTTGGTTATATTTAGACAGCAATTCGCTGTATTCTTCTAGGGCATATTTAGGATTATCATCCTTCCATTTTTTAAATAACTTAAACAGTTTAGATTGAATGACGTTAACAAACGTTTCAAATTGTTTATTTTCTATAATACACCATTTACCTAGTTCATAAATGTAAACTTGATTTTTTTTTGTTTTGCTTACAAGTATGGGCGGTTCCGTTGACTGTTCTATAAGTTCACAGACTATAATAGACACACCTTGGATATAGCCTTGAGACAAGACAATTTCCAAATGTTGTTGTGTGGGATCAAGTGTTTTTATCCAGTCAATAAAATGAATTTGTGGCGTATGAAAGGAAGCAACGATAGGTGCAGATGTTTTATGATATTTCACGTCGTTAGATTCTAGAACACTTATTCTTTTTTCTAGGGTTGTAATTTTCTCCAAAAGCATGGATAGAGTAACATTTTCCGATGTCATTTACTTATACATGATGTGCTTTTTATAATTCAATTTGTTAAAATAGAATATTATCATACTATAAATGGCATATAATCCAATTAGATGCTATTTATGTAATGTAGAAAGATGTAAAACAGAAAATTGTGTAGAAAAACAACCAATCTTTAAGCAAATTAACGGTGAGGTCCGTCAATCTAGTTCTCAAAGATTAACTCGTTTAGGTGCATCACAAGTTGGTAGGTATTATTGCGATAAATGTGCCGCATTAGAGTGGAACCAATCCAGTGATCGTAGTTTTGCCATGGGTAGCGGAATACGTATGGGAATGAAATTAGGTAGACCTGGGTCTGGGGTTACCGAACCTGTAGGAGGAGGAGTAGACGTTAAACATGGAAGTTATCAACGTAGATTACGTAAATTACAATCAAAAGTATTTTCTAAATAATATAAAAGATGTCATATGTAATGAATATGGGCAATAATAGAATGAATCGTATTAAAATATTACAACAAGAAAAACAACGTAATCAACAATTGCGAAAAACAGGCGGAAATACGACACCCACTATACAAAAAGACACAACTGCAACAAAATTACACTATACACAATGCCCTTATTGTAATCAACAAGTGTTAACTACTACTTTACAACATCATATTAGTTACTGTAAGTCCGCATTTAAACCAAGAACAAAAGGTAACTGTACAGCTTGTGAACAATTTAGGCGTAAATAACTTATTTACCTTTTGAAAATATGTTGTTATCATCTTGCCATCTTTTTTCCATGGGTAATTTAGTGCGATAAGCTTTTTCTACAATAGAATTAAACAATTTATTAGTAGCATAACCATTTTTCATCTTAGGACCAAACGTATTCATACCTTCAATAGAATGCTGTTGTAAAAGAATATATAAAATACCAATCATGAAACCAATTAGTATGGCGCGAGAAAGAGATTTATTAAACGATTTACCTAAATCATATCGTATACAAATAAAAAAGATAACAGTTAAAAAGAATAATTGTACTATAAGGGTTATCATAAAACTAATTATATATAGGTTAGGATTTATTTCTTCTTTCCTTTTTTACCTTTACCTTTACCTTTACCTTTACCTTTACCTTTATCTTTATCTTTATCTTCATCTTCATCTTCATCTTCATCTTCATCTTCACTTTCCGACATTTCATCTGATTTACTAGTACCAAAATAGTTTGAAGAACTGCCCATTACAGCTCCCTCTCTAGTGGAATTCATAGTAATTAAATAGATTACGCCTATAAGTAATGTAAATAAAATAGAACGAGAAATAGATTTCGTTTGCGCGACACCTAAATCATATCGCAAACATAAATAAAATAATATACATAAAAATACTAATTGTATAATTAATTTCATTTGTATAAAATAATTATATATAAGTTATTTAAAATTCTTGAAAAGTTACGCTATTATGATAAATCATCCAGTCATCAGGTGCCTTTTTAGTACCACCATCATATCCAACCGCTAAATGATTATCTAGCAACCACTGATTTACGCTTTTACCTTTAAAGTATACATCCGCTAATAAGCGACCATATTTTTCCATACTTACATTTTTAAACTCCACGGTCTGTCCAAACAACAAGTCACTGACCTTTTGTTTTGCAATCTGCGAACATTGTTTTTCAATTAAATTTTTGGTCTTTAATTCTGGACAATCCAACCCATTTAACCGTACAGAGATCTTATACAAAGGTGACTCTTTATAAGGCAATCTAAATTGAATAGTGATAGTGTCACCGTCATATACTTTAATTACTTTTCCACTTGTTATAGGTATTACAAATGGAATAGGTGTTTCTGAATCCTCCATTGCATTGTTAGTAGGTCGGAAACAAAACCTGCGTAGAGGCATGAGTAAACTACAGAATAAGCAACTGGACATTTATATCACAATCACATTTCTAACAATTATAATTCAATTTATTCTATTTTATATATATAATGGGTATATTTAAAAAAGTGGATACTATGTTGCAACCGGCTGAAAAAAAAATAGAAAAACATTTAACAAAAATGAATATGTCTTGTCATAGACTTATTTTATTTGATAGCTTATTATGGTTATTATTTATTATTTACTATATTGGTCACTTTTTTTACACTAAGCAATTTACAGATTTTGAAGAAAAACATAAGGGATATGAAAAAGTCATCGGTGAAAAAGATATGATCATTATTGTTTTTTGTTGTTTAGCTGCTTTACTCTATTTACACTTTTTTATATTATCTAGAAATTGAAAACTATTTATTAATTTTGTTAAATAGTATATGACTCGGGCAAAACCTATTCTTATGACAACAAGATATGATCAAGACACATGGATTCAATATAAAAAATGGCGAGAAAAATATAATCTCACGAAATCCTATTACTATAGTTGCCCGTTACCAGTATCTAACGCGATACCATTAGGATCTCAATTATTTATTCTAGAAATGCATAACACATTAAATAAAATAATGGGTATGGGTGTTATTACTTTGCAACCCCAAGATTCTTGTTATTACAAAATATACGATAATGATACCTTTAATAGATATCATTATCATTCCAAATTATACATTACACGAGACGATTTGTCTAAAAACACCATGCTTTTACCAAATGGTATATGGATTTCTGTATTAGAATTATTGGAAGTAGTTTGTTTTAAAGGGAAACGGCATTCAAAACGACACATGAATATTGCTAGAATTCCCACCATATATTTTCAAGGAAGTATTATGAATAAAGTAATGGATTATTTAATTAAAATAGTAAATGAAAAAAATATATGAAAATAATAATTAATAATCTATATGAGTGAACAAAATCATGAGGACTTTGATGTAGATATTAATCATTATACTGTTCATGATCTATTAGAACTTTTTTCATTAGATCAAACTGCAAAATTAGATTTAGTTAAAAAGCAGACTCAAGAGTTTATAGAAAACGCAGATACTCTAAATCAACTAACTTTAAAAAAGTTCTATATAGAAGCACAGCACAAACTGTTACATTCGTACAACAGTAAAGATGCTCACAGTATACATCAAGATAATACAGATACATTACAAAATGAAACCAAAAATATTGGGAATTTTTATAATTATGAGAAATTAGGAGGCAGTGGACCTGATTTTAGTAAAGAAAATAAAACTGTAAATAACGTTGAATTTTTTAAAGGCGACAAAAATCCTGTATTTAAAAATACCTATCATTGTATCGTAAATATTGATAGTGCTTTTAGACAAGACACGTCGGTTTCTAATAGTAATATAACTAGTAGTTTTAAATCTACATTAACATTTGCACTTAGTAATGTTATTGAATACACTGTGTATAGTTTTGAAATACCCTATTCTTGGTATGCTTTTTCTAGTACATATGGAAATACTATTGTAATTATTGATGATACTACTATTACCATAGCTGATGGTAATTATACGGCGGCAGATTTGATAAGCACCGTAAATACTGAATTCTCTGTGAATGGTTTTTCCGATATTACCTTAACGTTAAGTTCCACTACAAACAAAATTACAATAACGAATAGCAGTACTACTACAGATTATAGTATTAACTTTTTTGAAGTAACTAATCCTATTTTTTCAAATTCCTTTACAGATATTAATCTGGGTTGTAATCTAGGATTCACGGTAGATGATACTCTTACTCTTTCTGCAAATACAAGTGTTACTGCACCAAGCACTATTTATATATATGGTACTAGATATTTGCTACTTAAAATTAACGATTATTCTCTAAACCGCGCATCCAGTAGTCTTATTGGGACTATACTTGAAGATACTAAATGTAAATATCCTAGTTATTTATCACGAGATTTACCTACCACATCTACCGGTGACAACTCAACTAGTGTAAATGTAGATAATGACTCATTGCCTAAGCGTCTTACTCAAGCAAAAGCATATACGATAAATGCTATTTTAGATGCACGCAGTACTAATACAAATGCAACTAATTCGTCGCTTGAGGTATCGTCTGATATTATGCTTAAAATACCTATACCAGATCAAACAGCCATTTTAAATACCCCAAATAAATGTTATGGAGAAACCGGAGGGTTTCTGTCCACTTACAAAAGAGAATTTTTTGGAAAAGTAAATCTTTTTAAACTACACTCTGAATTATTAGACGATAAAGGAAGATTACTTGATCTAAATGGACAAAATTGGTCTTATACTCTTCTCGTAAAACACCTCTATCAATTCTAAAATTGTATTTTTAATCCTAATTGACTATACAACTCTGCGATATAACTTTGCTGCTCATCCAATTGCTTTAATTGCTCCGCACGATGCTTATCTATGATACTTTTTTGCTTATTGTAGTTTCTTCGTAATTTTTTAGATAATCCTTTAAAGACTGTCGCAGCTGTCTCCATTTTTGTATCCAACGTTTCTTGACGTAACAATATATGAAATAACATAAATGCTAACTTGATATGATGCATTTGATTGCGTGTATGATGTAAATAAATGACTGGTTTCCCTCCTACAAATTCCATATGAAAATCCTCTTTACCACATATTCCTGAATCCAAACTAATTATGACACCACATTGTATGTCTTTATTGGTCTCCAACTCCATATCTCTGTGAAATTTCTCTATTTCTACTAACGGGACGTTTCTTTGATATTGCTTTGCTTCTACCATCATGAGACAGTTATCATTATGTACTATAAAATCTCCTCTAGCATCCGTTTGATGCGTATCTTCTACTTGATATTTAGGAAACAACAAGTTAAGTTGATGAAAGGTATATTCTTCGCCTTGTTGACCTTTTACACTGGAATTTTCTGATATCGTCATATACTTCAACACTTTATCACGTTCTTGTTGAAGTTTATCTTCGTACATTGCACGTAAAGTATCCATTTTATTATCCAACGTTTCTTGATGCTGCTTAGACAACGTCATACGAACACTATCCAACTCTTCTTGCAATGTTTTACACTTAACCATTAGTTCTTTAGTGTCTACATCATATTTCGCCATGGTTCGTTGTTTAACATCATGGGTTAGTTGAGTAAGTTCTTCTACGTGCGTCGTAGTAAGACGATCCATTTGCTTAGATTGTTGTGTTAGTTTTTCTTGCAAATCAGACACTTGTTGATGATAATCAGATTTGTCCCACCCTGATATCATTTGTTTACAATCTTGATATAGTGTATATCCCAAATAAATCATTTTACTTTTAATATCCGGTGTTTCTTTTAAAAAAGAGGATAATATAGAATTATCTTCTATTTGTAAATGTATTTCTATAGACATCAATTATTTAATATGGAATATAATATTTATATTGTTATAGTATATCTATGTGCGGAATTGTTGCAGGCATTTCGGTAAATTGTTACATGAAATTGCTACAATGCTTATATCAAATCCAAAATAGAGGGTACGATTCTGCAGGCATTTCAACTATTGAAAACAATCTATTTCATACCGATAAATTTGTATCTACAGATCAAGAGTCTGCTTTAGACAAATTAAAAGATAAAATTCCCCTACATCAAGATCATACAATAGGCATAGGTCATACGCGTTGGGCAACGCATGGACCTAAGACGGACGCTAATTCCCATCCGCATCTAAGCAGTGATGGTAAGATTTGTGTAGTACACAATGGTATTATAGAAAATTATCAATTCTTAAAAGACTTTTTAATAAAAAAACATTTTCATTTTAAAAGTCAAACCGATACTGAAGTGATTAGTAATTTATTAGCATATCATTATGGACAATATGTAAACATTGACGAAGAGTATAGTGAAGGAAGTTATCGTATTTTTATGCGAAAAGCAATTGAAAAAACGATTGAACAATTAGAAGGGACTTGGGGATTGGCTATTTTAAATTTAGACACACCAAATACATTATATTGCACTCGTGTTGGTAGTCCACTTTTAATAGGTAAAAGCGGAAATAAAGTATTAGTTACCTCCGAACAAAGCGGCTTTAATAATGAAGTAAGTAAATATATGATACTTGAAAACAATGATATTTGTACTATAAGTAGAAATGGATTTGAAATTCATATTAACTCCAATTTTAAATACACCACGCATAAAGTTGTTGGATCTCAGAAAGTGTTTTCACCGGAACCCTATCCACACTGGACTCTTAAAGAAATCCACGAACAAGTGGACGCCGTATTACACGCCACGAAACTAGGTTCTCGTATATTATCCAATGATACAGTAGTATTGGGTGGATTAGAAAGCAACAAAGAACAATTACTACAATTAGATCATATAATACTATTAGGATGTGGTACTTCTTATCATTCTGGTTTAATTTGCATGCGGATGCTAAAACAATTGGAACTATTTAGTTCTGTTCAATTATTTGATGGAGCGGATTTTTCTAGTATAGATATACCCACTACCGGCAAGAGCGGCGCAATTCTTATTAGTCAGTCCGGTGAAACCAAAGATTTACATCGCTGCATTAAGATTTGTCGGGGTCACAGCATATTTACCATTGGTGTGGTGAATGTGGTAGATAGTTTAATCGCACGCGAAGTAGATTGTGGTTGCTACTTGCATGCTGGACGTGAAGTGGGCGTGGCGTCTACCAAGGCGTTTACATCACAAGTAGTCGTGCTTACCTTAATAAGCATATGGTTTACCCAAGAAAAAGATAAATCATTGATAGAACGAAAACAAATGATTTATGATTTACGAAAATTACACGAAGATATACAAACTACTATAAAAACAAGCACCGACAACATAGAGAGTTTGCTCGAGATATTTCAAGATCAAACCAGTTGTTTTGTATTAGGCAAAGACATGGGTGAATCGGTGGCGAGAGAAGGGGCTTTAAAAATCAAAGAAATATCCTACATTCACGCCGAAGGATATTCTACTTCTAGTTTAAAACACGGACCCTTTGCTTTATTACAACAAGACTTTCCTGTAATCATAGTTGCACCGGAAAATAAATGGTATGCTAAATCGGAAAATGCCTATGAAGAGATTAAGTCTCGCCATGCTTCTATTGTTTTTATTACCGACAAACCACAACAAAATAAAGAAAATGTCATCTATATACCTAAAAATGAGACCTTTGCGGATCTATTATGCATTATCCCCATGCAACTTTTAGCTTATCACTTATCCGTATCCAAAAACCTCAACCCTGATATGCCTAGAAATCTCGCCAAAGTGGTTACTGTAGAGTAATCATTTTGTCTTTCCACAAATAGAACAATAATAGTACCCACGCTCATAAATCGCTGGTGATTCATATGTCCATTGATGACTACAATTATCAACTATTTTCTGTTGAATAGTAGATAATTCTCTTTCTAACAACTCTATTTGTTGTTTATGGTCTCTTATCTTATTTATTTTTTGTTGACAAGTCACCTTTAAAGTATCTATTATAGTAGGTGATTTTTCTAGTTCATTCATTAACCTATATAACGATATTTATTTATATATATTTACTCATAGTATACCTTACCAGGCTTTTTGTTTCCTCTATTTCCAACATAGTTGGACCTTCTATATGCATTCGTACTATATCCTCAGTTCCTGATGGTCGTATAAATACTCGGCATCCACTTTTCATGATATCATCCAATTTGGGTTGGAGGTCCACTGGACTTATCAACAGACTTTGATCTTGATTGGTTTTAAACATATCCTTGTTTTTTACAACCATTTTATACGTCCGAGCAGGCAACTTCTCAAATAAACCATACCATTGCTTCGGCGAGATATCTAATTCCTGTAATACATAACAAATGGCAAATACATCCGCCACACCATCACCTATCAATGGATTTATAAACCGAGATAAATCTTCATCCATGTAGGTTTCTTTTAATAATACTGTACCGTGTCCATTACTCTCAAAATAAATTCCTATATCGTACTCTTCTGCAGCGCGATGAAGATGTTTTACTCCGGTCGCCGTACACTGTGTTTCAAATCCTAAACTATGAATAAACGATAAAAAGCGAGAATTAGCATATGCTGTATGGACTACCCCTACACGCAATCCTGTCGTATTGACTCGTTTGTAAAAATAATAGGCAAATAAAGCACTAATGTAATCTCCATCCAACAACCTAAACGCGCCATTCTCGCCATAATAACACACGATACGATCCGCATCTCCATCCAAAGAAGCATGCAACACATGGTCCATCATACAAAACGTAGAATCTCCTTGGCTAACCACAAAATCCGACCCACATTTATGATTTAAAAGATTTGCTTGCGTGGTATCCGTATGATGCAATAGTATATTGTTTTGCAGATTATGGTTGTCTACTATATCACGCATACGTAATGATCCAACCCCGTTAGCACAATCTACGACTACGTGAGGATATTCTAAATCTGATATTTGCGAGAAATAGGCAGTTAAATAAGGAGGAGTTCTAGGATAACTATGACGATATGTTTCATGGTGTAGTTCTGGTGTAGTCACCAAACCTAAATCAACAATAGTTGGTTCTTGATCCGCTGCGTGTATACCACGAATAATAAGTTTTTTAATTTCTTCACTGGTTTCTCTTGTGTCCATACCAATAATAATGGTAGATTTTCGCATTAAAGATTTATAAGTAATCTTTTGTTGAACGGATTCAACCATAAACAATTCATCATCAGGAGATAACATGGTACCATCGTAATACATTAGTTTTACTCCATTATCCGTATATGGATTATGAGATGCTGTAATCATGATACCAATAGGTTTTTGTAGTTGATGAGATAGGACACAACATGTTTGACCAATGTTATACGCAATACCGAGAATAATTTGTGCTGGATATCTAAAACCAGCAGTACCATAAGTGAGTTGCATCTCTATAGTTATAGGTCATATAATTTTATATCCCAATACATTTAGACACCTTTAGCAAACTTCCACGCATCTTTACAAATATCTTCCAATGATTTCTCTGCTTTCCAACCTAACGCACGCTCTATTTTACTAGCATCGCAATACACTATATCCCGATCTCCTTCTCGCCGTTCTTTTATAGTAAAGGGTACTTTTATTTGATTGACCTGTTGAAAGGTTTCCAGTAATTCTAATACACTCGTTCCTACTCCAGTCCCCACATTATACACACGATATCCTCCTTGAGATTCTCGCAAACTACATACGTGTGCTTTAGCGAGATCGCATACATGGATAAAATCACGTATACAAGTACCATCCTTAGTTTGGTAATCTCCGCCAAAAATAGATAATTCACGGTATGCCTCGCCTAAATCCACTAAATTATTATGTTTAGCAGCTACACGAATGATGTATGGCATAAGATTTGTAGGAATACCATTTGGATTATCCCCTAAAAGACCCGATGGATGCGCACCAACCGGATTAAAATACCGTAAACAAGTGCATTGAAATTGATGATGGGCATTGCATACATCTTGAAGAATTGTTTCCGCCATGTATTTGGTTTGACCATAGGGACTGGTAATTCCGATTCCCGGGGGAGCAGTTTCGTTTAAAGGCGCGATTGCATTACCATACACTGTAGCAGAACTAGAAAAAACAAAATGGTTAACGTTGTTTTTCAAGCATAGGTTAAGGATAGTAATAAGACCCGTAATGTTATTATGATAATAGTCTAATGGTTTTTGCAAGGATTCATTTACCGCTTTATAAGCAGCAAAATGAATGACACTATCAATATCATGTTTCGTAAAAATCTCTTGCATCTTATCGGTATCTAAAATATCGGTATGATAGAAAATCACTTCACTTCTAGCGAGACGTTGTATTTTAAAAAACACATCTAGGTTAGAATTGGATAGATTATCTACCAAAATAATAGGTTTTCCTAGTTTAGTGAGTTCAACTGCGGTATGAGAACCTATAAATCCAAGTCCTCCGGTGATAACAATGTACTGTGAATTCATAATAATATTTGTATATTATTATTTATATCTATATATATATATATAACTATATGGAAAAGATTTCCGTATTCGGTCTTGGTTTTGTAGGTGGTTCCATGTTGAAAAGTTTTCAAATGAAAGGTGTTAACGCAAAAGGTTATGATAAATTTAAAGACAGTGATTCATTAGAAGATTGTTTAGACAGCGATATTGCCTTTTTAGCATTACCTACCTTATTTGACGAAGAAACCAATGAGTATGATAAATCTTGTATACAAGAAGTTTGTATGCAATTATCAGAAGCAAACTACAAGGGTATTGTAGTGATTAAAAGTACGGTGGAACCAGGTACTACAATGTGGTTATCTAATCAATACCCGTCATTATCTTTTGTTCACAATCCTGAATTTTTAACAGCAGCAACCGCGTTTGAAGATTTCCATAATCAAAAACATATTGTATTGGGTAAACCTAAACAACTAGACGATGTTGTATATAAGATTCTAACGGATTTTTATGCACCATTGTATCCAGATGCGGAGTTTTCTTACTGTAGTTGTGATGAATCGGAGTCCATGAAGATATTCGTGAATTGTTTTTATTCTGTAAAAGTTCAATTTTTCAACGAAATATACTTATTATGTGAAAAATCAGGGTTTGACTATGAAAATGTTAAATCTATGATGGTTAAAAATGGATGGATTAACCCCATGCACACAAATGTGCCTGGACCAGATGGTCAATTAAGTTATGGTGGATATTGTTTTCCTAAGGATACAAATGCCTTATTAAACCATATGAAGCGTGAAGGGACGCCACATAAAGTATTAGAAGCCACAGTAGAAGAACGTAATGAAATGCGTCAGGATCATACAAATGTTAAGAAGAAGAGTGATTAAAGAAATGTTTTAAAATAAACCAACTATAAGGTATAAATTTCGGGTGATTGTAGATAAAAGTATTTATTGATTTTGTATCTTGCGCACGAAATGTATTTATAATAAAGGATAGATAGGTATTTTTAAATGAAATAGATTTTTCTTCCTCTATGGATTTCGTACACAGTAATGGATATTGTACAATATCAAATATGATTTTATCTTTACTTATATGAGGCTTAATATTTTTAAAAGAATTTCCATCTAAACATTTATTGAGTGGTCTGCTAAAAACATATAAATTCCATTTACACATATCTAGTAAATATTTAGATATAATACGTCCTGCACCAATACCATCACCTTGAACTCTATACCTATAGGTTGCTTCTGTATAAATAAAATTATTTCTATAAAAACAGGAGTTTAACCAGGTGTTAATACCAATATATTGATACTCTTTATCTAAATAATCATGTGATTTATCAATATATTCTTGACTAACTATATCATCTGAACCCAAGATCATAATTGCATCTGCATTAAATTGTTTTGCTTCGGAAACACCTTTTTGAAATTTTAAACTTAATGGGTTATTATCATGCTTTACAAAATGTATATTTGGTAAATCTTTTATCCTTTGAAAATCTTCATCTAACGAATAGACAACTATTATTTTGTGAATATGTTTATACTCACTCCAACGTTTAATGCAAAAGGTAGATATATCCATTCTTTTATAAATACAACTAACTATAACAAGTTTTTTTACAGGAGGGATTGATAATATGTAAAGAGGTTTATTAATATTTAAAATGGCTTTTGTGTTAATATAGGGTAGTAAAGGCGATAGATCAGGATCATTAGTAAGAGATAAATCTTTAATAAAGGAATGATAAAATGTATTTATAGGATCTTGGTAATCAAGTTCAGTTATAGAAAATTTAGGAGTGATCTCTTTACTAGATGATTTATTACGTTTTTTAATTTGAATAAGTTGTTTTTCTTTTCGTAGTTTCATTATTTTATCTTTGGCTCGTTCTTTCATCTTTATTCTATGTTCATTTATTTTTTCATTATACATTATATTATTTTATTATATATTTTTTTATAACTGCTATAACATAATCTTGTTCTTTAGTTGTTACCTCACCATAACACGGTAAATTAAATACTGTATCACAAACTCGTTCAGTTACAGGTAACTCCGGTAAACTAGTTTCATTGTACAAATATTGAAAACATTCTTGGGTATGAAGTGGTGCTGGATAAAAAATAGCGGCGTTAATTTGATTTTCTTTTAAATGACTAACAATATCATCTCTTTGCGTTTTACTGGTAGCAAGAATAGAATATTGTGCCCACGCACTTCCGCTGCCTTCTACTACTCTAGGTAACCGAAATCCTTTTTCTTCTAAAAAGGCAAGTTGTTCTGTGTAATAATCAGCGCAAGCATTTCTCGCCTTTACGGTTTCCTTAAAATAGTCTATTTTAACATTTAATACCGCTGCGTGTAATGTATCTAAACGAGCATTCATACCAATGTATTTGTGATGAAATCGTTTAATCCCTCCGTGAGATTTAATAGCACGCATTTTCATAGCCAAATCATCGTCATTGGTAAAGCATGCTCCGCCATCACCGTAACAGCCTAGGGGTTTAGACGGGAAAAAACTAGTGGTACCAATAGTAGAAAGATTGCAACTTTGTTTGTCTAAATAAGTTCCTCCAAAACTTTGAGCCGCATCTTCAATTACAGGTAACCCATGCTTATCAGCAATTTCTTGAATTCGGTTCATATTAGCAGGTTGCCCGTATAAACTAACGACCAATATAGCCTTGGTTTTATCCGTGATCTTTGCTTCAATTTTTTCTGGATCCATAGTAAATGTAGTATCTTCAATGTCTACAAACACCGGTTTAGCATGAATCAACGACACTACTTCAGCAGTGCTAATCCAAGTATGAGCCACCGTAATCACTTCATCGTCAACACCTACGTCTAAAGCAAGAAGAGCAATTTTAATAGCATCCGTACCATTGGAAACGCCAATTGCATGTTTAGAACCAGTATAATCGCATAGTTTTTTCTCAAGTTCTTTTACTTCAGGACCATTAATAAATAAACCGTGATCTAATACCCCTTGAATAGCAGCATCGATCTCTTGTTTGTGAGTTTGGTATTCACGTTTGGGATCATACATTTGAAGCATTTCTATATAGTTTATATTTATTTTTTTTTAAATTATTAATTTAATTGTAGTTATTATAATGAAATTAGGATTAATAGGTGGCGGTTATTGGGGCAAAAATCTCATCCGTGAATTTTACGGATTAGGTGTTCTCCATACCGTATGTGATTTAAATCAAGATGCCTTACAAAAATATCAAGAGGCCTATGATAATTTAAAAGTAACCACTAACTGGAATGATGTATTAGACAATAAGGATATCACAGCAGTGTGTATTGCGCTCCCAGCCGAGATGCACTACGCTTTTGCCAAAAAATCATTATTAGCAGGAAAAGATGTATATGTAGAAAAACCGATCACTTTATCCGTAGAGCATGCGGAAGAGTTAATTGACTTAGCGAAACAGCAAGATAAGTTATTGATGGTGGGTCACTTGTTGCATTATCATCCGTGTGTAGAAAAAGTAAAAGAGATGGTACAAGAAGGAAAAATTGGTAAAGTAAAGAACATAGTAGCAAATCGTTTAAGTTTGGGAATTTTCCGTAAACAAGAAAACGTCTTATGGTCGTTTGCTCCGCACGACATTTCGGTCGTTTTAAGTTTATGCGGTAATGAGTTACCCGAGTCGGTGTTGTGTTCTGGAAAGGACCACATTACGGATGGTATACAAGATGTAACCAATTCCGTATTACGCTATAAGGATAAATACGTAAACATTAATGTCAACTGGTTGAATCCTTACAAGGAGCAAAAGATGTCGATCATTGGCGAGAAAGGAATGATATTATTTGACGATGTCTCCAAAACAAATAAACTAACCTATTATCCAGAATACATACAATATAGTCAGGATGTTAATGCGAATCCTATGCCTATCAAAAACAATGAGGTGAATGTAGAGGTAGATATGTCGGTTTCACCGTTAACCAAGGAGTGTAAGCATTTTATGGAGTGTTGCGAGACTAGACAGAGACCAATTACAGATGGGGAGGAAGGGTTGCGGGTGTTGAAGGTGTTAAATGGTTTGCAAGAAAGTTTGCAAACAGGTAAAATAGAAAAACTGGAGAATATAAAAGAGTCAGGTTATTTCGTTCATGACACCGCAATAGTAGATCAAGGAGCAGAGATAGGCGAAGGTACAAAGGTCTGGCATTATAGTCATATATGTAAAGGAGCGAAGATAGGTAAGAATTGTAATATAGGACAGAATGTGTTTATAGCGGGAGGTGCCGTAATAGGTGATTATTGCAAGATCCAGAATAATGTCAGTATTTATGCGGGAGTAGAAGCGGAAGACTATGTATTTTTTGGACCAAGTTGTGTACTTACCAATGATATCAATCCTCGTGGGATGCATAGTAAAGGGGGGACGTATATAAAAACTAAATTGGAAACTGGTGTGACATTAGGTGCCAATTGTACGATAGTGTGTGGAAATACCTTAGGGGAGCATTCGCTTATAGGTTCAGGTGCAGTGATATGTAAGGATGTAGAACCACATAGTATCATGGTAGGAAATCCAGGTAGGAAGATAGGGGAGATAGATGAAAAAGGTAATCGCACTATTTATGAGAAATAATATTAAGTTAAGTATTTAATTAATATTATTTAATTATATGTATATCATTACGGAATACGCTAATTTTTAAATTACAATGATTAAATTGGAACAGATATAACATTATGTAAATAATCGATGCTATTTATTATTATCATTTCACACACCGGGTTTCGGTCTACACATTTATACCATCCAAATGTTCCAAAATTAATAACATAACCGTTATTTAACTTACTTTCACATAAAACCCCGGTTTCATGAATACCTTTGTTTGATTTACTAAGAAAAGCAGTACCTAATATTCTAGTATTAGATGGACACTTTTCAATAGTTATACCATCTGCTTCACAATCTAATAGTTTAATATCTAACCCAATTATTTCATTATTTTGTATATTAGTATTATTAAATATTGGATGTTTGTGATTAATTATTTTTATTCCCAATGTATTATTTATTTCATCTTCAGTCATATTGAAATTGTTATCAGCTAACTTAGCTTGATTTATTCTATCTAATGGGTATCCTCCATCAGACCACCATAATCCTAATATATCCTTTGTTTGTAAATTATTTGGTTCGTTTTCCCAATAATCTTGACCGTCTTGTCTTAAACATACAATTGTATCTAGTTTATTATTAATTGAAAAATTAAAAACCTCACTCGGTTTAGATGATAAAATTTGTTTATAATTATCTATTTCTCTTTCTAAATTATTATTCTTTTTTGTAAATAATATTCTTCTACAACATGTATTGCCACCAATAACTAATATGTTACCCCTATTATTTAAAAAGTTATTTACATTTATCCTCATATTATCTGTCCAATATTCGTCGTGTGCTCCAAATATTAAAATAGGGTTTGGTTGTAAATCATATGACTTTGTGTTACCGAGACCATAAATATTTTTATATGTACCTATTATGTCTGTTTTTAATTTTATAGATTGCGATAATTCTTCTACATGTAGATCAATATTATCAATACAATAATATTTAATATTATTTTTATGTAATAATTTTAATAACGCGATCGATGATGTATAACCATTATAATCTCTTCTATAAACGGGTCTATTAATAGACGCCACTTTTGGATCGGGTGTAATATTTGTATAAAAAGACCCGCCGCCAATTACATTATAAGCGTGATATGTAAAATTATGAAACACAAAAATATTATTATAAAAATGACGATATTGATACGGAGGTTTAATATTAAAATATATATTTTTTGATATCATATTATTAGTATCTCTTATTAATAATTCGTAAAATCCACACGGTATATCTACAGTATTTATACATAACGATGTTGTATTATAACTATTATTGATAAACATAGAAGGATTTTCGAAAGACAATGTTATTTCATTTTCCGGTATTATTTTTTTCATTATTTCATTATTAACTGCATTTCGTATTACGATATATTGAATAGAAGATTGTTTTAATTCAGGATCACGTAATTTATTTTTTGCTATATAAAATTTTACTAGTTCGCCTTGTTCAGAAGAAAATTTATCAGCATACCCATTTATAATATGCAAATTTTTATTACCTCTTAATAATTCTGCTTCATCATATGTATAATTTTCAAATGTTTTATCAATAATATTATCGGAAGAAAAAGTACTACTAACTAAAACATTATTATTATTTAAATTGAAATTTTTTCCTTTTTTTATATTTGCATAGTAACATAATGATAACCACGAATATCTACAACCAGTTCCAGCCCATATAGTACTAATAACATGTTCAATATCAGGTACTGTTTTTATATGACTTATAAGCTTATTTGCTATAGTATTATCAACATTATTTAAAAATATATAACCAAAAATAAAAGGAATGATAGATGTTAGGTCTTTATAATGTCCCGGAGTTAAACACTCTTGTATTGGATGATGCATATTCCAGTGGGTATCTGGAATAGTATTATCATTCTGAATATAGATATTTAAGTTATTACTGATTAATATATTATCGACTAATACATTGCAAAAATCGTTCAACTCTCTCTTTGAGAAAATTATACCGGTCCTTTGTGCAGCTATTACTAATTCTAATGTTACTGAACCTTTCCAATATGCTTCGGGTTTGTTATTTATTTTATTTGTAATTAAATCTTCATATTGTTGAAAGTATGCCCAAGAAACTCGATTATTTTTACTTACAATAATATTTCGTTTAAAATATTGGGCTATTCCATTCGCTGTCTTATAATATATTTCATTTTTCGTAAAATAATATAAGTAACATAATACAGCTCCATATAAATGAACGTGATTAAATGCTTCAGTTCTATGATCAAATGGATATTTAAAATATATTGATCCTTCACAATATTTTATTTCATCAAAAAAATCTTCTACACAGGCTGATAGGTCTTTTAAATAAATTTGCCTTTTTCTAGAATACTTTTCATTATTAGTAGTAGCAATTATAAATTCACAAACAGGTAAACCCATTAACCCACATACAGTTACTTCTGTAGTTTCTATTCCTTGTTCTTCTACCCCCCATGATTTGATAAGTTTATTTTTTTGTTTATCAATAATTTTTAATGTATCATTTCTTAACGAAACAAAATAATCATAACACTCAATAAAATAATCTAGGTAATCGTCGTTTTGACTTAAATAATAACAATATATAATTGCGCGTCCTAAATAACACCATATCCAACCAAAATATCTTCCTAATAAATGCTTTTCTATGGGATCTCCTTTTTTATGTAATATAATTTGTTTTCCTGTTTTTCTACATTTAAATGGTTCATCCTTTGAATATTTTACTATATTTTCCTTTGAATTTTTAATAATAGCATTAAGATATTTCTTGCAATTTCCAAATAAAACCGAACAGTTCGGGGTTTCAGTAAGAAAAAAATTATATACGTTTGTTTTAAAACTATCGTCAGAATAATTGTTGATTAATTCATCAATACCTGTTTTATTATCAAATAAATTATAAAGTGCGTATAGCTCCTTTAGTGTTATTGAACTATCATTTATTTTTTTGTGATAAATAAAATATTTATTGAACATACAAATACTGGATTCAAATTTGTAGTTTTCAATTTCAAAATTAATATTTTTATTGAATTTCTTTGATAAATAAATTATTAATTGTACCCTTGAATATTTTTCTAAAATTTTAATATTACTAACTTCGTTATTTATAACTTGTTTGTTTTCTTCAACCATCGTATTTGTATCATTAAAATATCTTGTAATAAATAAAATTTCATTAGTTATATTTTTATCATTATATGTTTTTAATATAACATCGAAAGGTTTTGTATATTCTATAATATGTGAAATAATATTATTGTTTTGATCTTGAGTACTATTTGAACAATCAATATTAAGATATGTAAAATTATTCTTTAATAAAACGTTAGACGATAGATTATATTG
>CESO01050296.1_pt1 | contig 19591 bp, 13 predicted proteins | sample 356341 | NCBI WGS metagenome assembly CESO01 (sample SAMEA2621812, study PRJEB7988) | marine metagenome | biome: marine biome (ENVO:00000447); feature: deep chlorophyll maximum layer (ENVO:xxxxxxxx); material: "saline water (ENVO:00002010), including plankton (ENVO:xxxxxxxx)" | depth 35 m | reverse complement strand
GGTGTCACAAATGGTTTTTGGGGTTTCTGATAGCAATTCCCAGCGACCTCTAAGACCTGTGAGTTTTTGTACGTTTTCCAACCCTTTTTTAATATGACTATCTGAAACAGCAAATCCTTTTGCTTTTAAAACCGTCAAAGATTGTAAAACAGTTTTGATGTTTTTTTTCTGGTAATCTCCCAACAAACTGGAAGGTAAAGCCTGATTTATTTCTTTATCTGCAAAAGAAATATCAGCCTTCAATGACCTGGCCTTATCAATAAAAATAGCTTTAAGTTCACTTTGTGTTTCTCCAATAACTACTGGGGTATGCGATTTTATTATTCCCGCTTTCTCAGTGGCTATTTTTTGTAGTGTGTCTCCTAGAAATTGGGTATGGTCTAAACCAATATTGGTGATTACGGACAGCTCAGGGTTGATGATATTGGTAGAATCCAAGCGCCCTCCCAAACCGACTTCGATGATGGCAATATCAACTTTTGATTTTGCAAAATAATCAAAAGCAAGACCCACTGTCATTTCAAAAAATGAAAGTTGACGATGTTCTAAAAAACGCTTGTTTTCTTCTATAAATTCCACAACGGATGCCTCCAGAATGTTCTTGCTATCAATTCGAATCCGTTCTCTAAAATCTTTTAAATGCGGAGAAGTGTATAAACCAACTTTATAGCCTGCTTCCTGAAGTACAGCCGAAAGCATATGGGCTGTAGAGCCTTTACCATTGGTACCGCCAATATGTATGGATTTAAACTTATTTTCGGGATGGCCTAAATGGGATGCCAATAATTCCGTCCTACTGAGATCTTCCTTATAAGCAGTTGAACCCTGATGTTGATACATAGGCAATCTGGAAAACATCCAAGTTGTTGTTTCTTTATAGTTCATCAGGACATTAAAGTGAGCGTCAAAAAGATTCTAAAACAAGGTTCTGGTGAAGAAAAAGACCAATGCACCACAGATAAAGCCCGTAAATGCCAACCAGCTGATTTTTTTTAAATACCAGAAAAAGTTAATTTTTTCCATTCCCATTGCCACGACACCTGCCGCAGATCCAATGATAAGCATACTACCACCTGTCCCTGCAGAATAGGCTATAAAATGCCATAAAATATCATCGGCTGATTCAGAAAACATCCCTAGAGATGCGGCAACCAATGGTACGTTGTCAATCACTGCAGAGCCAACACCTAAAAGCAGCACAACTAAATCCGAAACAGCGGTGCCTGCTACTTCTGTACCAATGTGAGGTGTAGCGACTTTGAGCCAATCGGCAAATCCGAATAAAATACCGAGGGACTCTAAAGCTGCAACGGCCATCAAAATTCCTAAGAAAAATAAAATACTGGGCAATTCAATCTTGGATAAAGAATAATGAACGGGGCTTGGATTCCCATCTTTACTTAATCCTTCTAAACTAAACTTAGACGAAGTGTATATTTCAGCAAAAATTGCGACAACTCCCAAAGAGAGCATCATCCCAACATAAGGAGGCAGATGCGTCACCATTTTAAATATAGGCACAAAAACTATGGCTGATAATCCTAAGTAAAGCATAGTTCCACTAAAACGCCCCGGGGGCTCTTGCCCTGTGTCATCCACTTCTAAATTACCTTTAAAAACTGAGAGTCTAGAGGCTAAATAAGTTGGAACAAGCATGCAGGCCAAAGACGGTAAAAGCAAGTAGCCAAACAAATGGGTCGTCGAAACTTTATCAGCAATCCAAAGCATGGTTGTTGTAACGTCACCAATGGGAGAAAAAGCACCCCCTGCGTTGGCTGCGATCACAATAAGTCCTGCAAACCACAAACGAATGTCTCGGTCTTTTACCAATTTTTGAAGCAAAGAGATCAATACAATGGTAGCCGTTAAATTGTCAATTATGGCAGACAAAACAAATGCCAACCAGCAAAAAATCCATAACAGTTTAGTTTTCTTTTTGGTTTTTATAAAATTTTTAATGGTAGAAAATCCATTGAAATAAGCAATGATCTCAACAATGGTCATGGCACCTAAAAGAAAAACTAAAATTTCAGCAGTCTTGCCAAGGTGGTGTAAAAGTGTTTCTTCCATGAGGTGCATTTTACCATCATGGGTAAGGTTCTCAAAATTGGCAACCAAAGCATGCTTTGAAGAATCAAACCAAGTTTTAAAATCGTCGATACCAAAAGAAATAAAGGCCCAGCTCACAGCCATCATAATAAGAGCAGGAATAAGTTTATCAATTTTTAAACTGTGTTCTAAAGTGATGGCTAAATATCCAGCGATAAAGACGGTGATTATAATTGCTTCCATGGCATATAAATGAATCAGTTGGGTTTAAATAGGTTTGATTTTCTTGTAATTCCAACAAATATATAAAACATTTTATGCTTTTAGTTGGAAGAATAAAAATAAATTTTACCGCTACTGTGATCTTGTTTAGCACCAGTAACAGTCTGTAAACAGTTCACTTCTCCCCGCAATTTTAGGGCGCCTAAAAACCCGAAAATAAGGGCCTCTTTATAATGGACTAAATCCAAGTTTACATCTGAAATTTGATGTGTGTAGCGCTGTGAAATACGCTTCATTAAAAAAGAATTGAGAACGCCGCCTCCCGTGTAAAGGCCCCTTTTTAAATCTTGTTTTTTTAGAATGTTTACAATTTGAATTGCAATGTGTTCAACCAGTGTTCTTAAAATTGAATGAGGCGGTAAGTCAAAGTTGTCCACAAGAGCGTAAATCTGATTTTGAACCCATTCCAGTCCCAGTGATTTTGGTGGCTGTTTTTTGTAAAATTCAAGATTATTCAGAGCTTCTAAAAGTGGTAAGTGTAAAGTTCCTTTTTTTGCAAATTCACCGTTTTTATCAAATGGACAGCCCAGCAACTGTGCATAGTGATTCAGCGTAATATTGGCAGGACAAATATCAAAAGCGATCCGCTGGGAGTTGCTTTGGAATGAAATATTGGCAAAGCCACCAAGGTTTAAGCAAAAATCGTATTGAGGAAATAAAAGTAAATCCCCCATGGGTACCAAAGGCGCACCTTGACCGCCCATAGCCACGTCCTGGACTCTAAAATCACAAACGACAGTTTGCTGAATAGTATCGGCAAGTATTGGCAAATTTCCAATTTGCAGGGTAATGCCTTTATCCGGTTGGTGAAATATGGTATGTCCATGACTGCATACGGCATCTAAATTTTTGATGTTATACTTTTCAATAAATAATTTTAAACAATCCGCTAAATGCATTGTATAATCGCGATCTAATTTTATCAAAGCGTCAGAACTCATTGTCATGGCAGATTGTAACCGCGATTTGATAGAAGGCGCATAGGCATGGGTTTCGGCGGCTAAAATATCAAAACTCCAATCCTCTTTTTTTGAAAATTTTACCCAGCATAGATCCACTCCATCCAAAGAAGTACCAGACATCACTCCAACAATACTGTAAATTTTATTTATCACATTGATGAATTTAAAATTATTACTTTAAGATGTTTGCAATTTTGAATTATATTTGAATACATTGTTTGCGAATTTTATAACTTAAAATCTATATGAAATTTAACCTATCCGAAGAACAAATATTGGTACGAGATGCCGCACGTGAATTTGCTCAAACTGAACTGCTCCCCGACGTAATTGAGCGCGACGAACTTCAAAAATTCCCCCACAATTTAGTGAAAAAAATGGCGGAATTAGGCTTTATGGGTATCATGGTAGACCCAAAATATGGTGGCAGTGGTATGGATACGCTGTCTTATGCACTCGTCATGGAAGAACTCTCTAAAGTTGATGCCTCAGCAAGTGTTATCGTTTCAGTTAATAATTCGCTGGTATGCTTTGGTCTGGAAGCTTATGGGACCGAAAAACAAAAAGAGAAGTACCTTATAAAATTAGCAACGGGTGAATGGAGTGGTGCATTTTGTTTAAGCGAACCTGAAGCTGGAAGCGATGCGACATCCCAAAGCACTACCGCAGTTGACAAAGGAGATCATTATCTTCTAAATGGAACTAAAAATTGGATTACAAATGGGGGACGTGCCCAAGTTTATTTAGTGATTGCACAAACAGATAAAAACAAAGGATACAAAGGAATTGATGTCTTCATTGTAGAAAGAGACACGCCTGGCTTTGAAATTGGTCCAAAAGAGAACAAGCTAGGAATTCGCGGAAGCGATACCCATACCTTGCAATTCAATGATGTGAAAATACCTAAAGAAAACCGCATCGGCGAGGGTGGATTTGGATTTAAATTTGCCATGAAAACATTATCCGGAGGACGCATAGGCATTGCAGCCCAAGCCCTGGGAATTGCGGCAGGCGCCTATGAACTATCACTCAAGTATTCTAAAGAAAGAAAGGCTTTTGGCAAAGAAATCAGCAATCACCAAGCCATTGCCTTTAAATTGGCAGACATGGCAACCGATATTGAAGCAGCACGGCTTTTGGTTTACAAATCAGCTTTAGACAAAGACCAAGGCCGCAGCTATGACACTTCCAGTGCGATGGCAAAATTATATGCCTCAAAAGTCGCCATGCAACATACCGTAGAAGCCGTTCAAATTCACGGAGGCAATGGATTTGTAAAGGACTATCATGTAGAGCGCATGATGCGTGATGCCAAAATTACACAGATATACGAGGGTACTTCTGAAATTCAAAAAATAGTGATTTCAAGGGCCATTCTAAAAGATTGATTCTGTTAGAAAATTGGTTTACTTTTGAGAAACTAATTAAATCTTCACTTTTTGATAAAAGATCCTTCGACTCATTTTGGGTTCATATCCATTGTTGTTCCACTTTACAATGAGGCAGACAATGTACGAATACTGAACGAAGCGATTCACAACGCTCTAAAGGGGTTCAAATATGAGTTACTATTGGTCAATGACGGCTCCACAGATGGCACTGGTATGCAACTAAAAAAATTAAAGCATCCAAACCTTATTGTTATTGAATTACAAAAAAATTATGGCCAAAGTCTGGCCTTATCTGCGGGAATAGACATAGCAAAAGGGGATTATATTGTTACAATGGATGGGGATTTACAAAACGACCCTAGGGATATTCCATGGATGCTCGAGAAAGCCAAAAATGAAAAATGGGATTTGGTATCTGGTATACGTACCAACCGAAAAGATTCATTCTTTAAAACGATACCTTCCACAGTAGCCAATCGCATCATTCAGTTGGCAACAAACTTAGACATCAATGACCACGGTTGTGCATTAAAAGTATTTGCCAAAAAAACTGCCAAAGAATTGAATTTATACGGGGAAATACACCGCTATATGACGCTATTATCACATTTTAATGGAGCTCGAATAACACAAGTTCCTGTAAGACACAATGCGCGTAAATTTGGAATTTCTAAATATGGTCTTGAGCGCATATTTAAAGTCATCTACGACCTTATTTCATTGATTTATTTACAACGTATTGAAATTAACGACAAAGACCAACATAGGCCTAAAAAACACAAAAGTTCTTATATAATTAAAGCTATTTGGACACAAAAATGAGCTTATAAAAAGAAATTCCAAACAATACCGAATCTAACAATAAAATCTCGATAAGGATAATTGGGCGCCGAATAGAAGTTGTATCCTGTCATAGACGAATTAAAGTGTTCGGCTTTTATAAATATTCGCGTTTGCTGAATTTTAGCATTTACAAAGAAATCGATTCTAGGGAAATCCCCAAAAGAGGCGTTGTTTTGCACATAAAATTCCGCTAATACTGGATCATATCCATTCATATTGTATTTGGAGAAATAACTAACGTTGAAGCCAGTTTGTAAATACAATGCATTTTTAAATAAATTATCGGCATAATAAAAAGTATGCCTTGTGTTAATTTGAGGCATGTTTAGGACTTGATCCCCCTCCAAAACATCCTGATACATGATGGTATTATACAAACCAAAATTTCTGAATTTAAATTCTTTCTCAAACTTCGCGCGTACATAATTGACAGTACCGTCATATTGATGAGGCTTTACCCCAAGCCCCTTGTCTTCAAAATAGAGATAATTATTGACTGTTGTATAATCCACTGACAAATCACCGTACTTTTTAGAACGCAAATCAAAAGCCAACTGTTGAGATTGTTGATTTTTAAAACTGTTCTGCCAATTGTAGCTCAAATAGTCGCTTTGATAAAGGCGGTAATTATAATTGGCTACAGAAGAATTTGAATTGAGTCCTGCTGCGGCGCTGAGATCTTCATTTATTTTGTAATTGGCTTGAACATCCAAAAAATTACCTTCTAAATCCCCTGCTACATTTACACCCAAATCGGCTGTAAGGGCTACCGCACCAATTTGATTTTTATAACCACCCTCAAAAGACACCACGCTCTCGTTAAGGCGATTGGCTATGGTCTGCCCATTCAGTATGACCAAGGAGTTATAGCCATAATTGTATTGATTGTAACCTAATTTTGCCTTAAAAATTCCAAGGGTATTATTGTTATATTCGGCATTTACTTCAGTATAAAAGTGGTCAAATTTATTTTTATCTGATAAATTAGAGGTCACAAAAGCATCACCAAATGCAGCTGAATTTTGAGCCTGAGAGTACTGGTAAAATTTATCTTCCATGTGTAGAACGTGCCCAAGCTTTAAGCCGTTATTCCCCAAGGAATCCTTTAGCTTAAGTTGATAGGTGTGGTCAAGGTAAAAGCGGCGACCCTTAAGGTTGTTTTCCGCATCCTCAAATAATGGATCAAACAAGGATCGATCTATAAATTCAGAATTTCCGTTTTCAAACTCTACCAATTGATCATCAGCAATTCCGCCATTTTCTTGATTTAAAAGGACTTGGTTAGCGATGTGAGCACGCAAGTGATAACGCTTGTTCTTGGTATGGTAACTAGACGTAAATCTAAAAATTTTTGTGCTAGAAAGAATGTGTTGGTATTTCCCAAGAGAGCGCATCCCCTTATAAGCGATGGAGAAATTAAATTGTTCTGAAGTATTTACAGTAAAAAAGGCGTCTAACAATTGGCCTTGTTCAAAATTAGATTTATACATAAGTTCAGTCAATGGCGTAGGCACACGGTAATAATGAATGGCATCGATATCCATATAACTAAAATGCTTAGCTTTGGCTCCGAAACCAGGTTGAATGGTGCGTCTGTAAAAGTTTTGACTTAGAGAATTAAAACTTTGTCCCATATTATTAAATGGGAGTAATTCGAAATAGTCACGCCTGAGGTAATTGAATTTATATTCTTTTTTTATGGTAAGTGTCGTGTCTAAGTGCACAGTATCAAGCTTTCGCGAAATGATTTTGTAATCTTCAATTTTACCTTTGGGATTTTTCGAAAGATCTTTAGAATCTCGACTGGTATCACTGGAGCTATTTCTGCTAATATCCTTTGAGGGATTCTCTCTCAACACTTTATCAGCCGGAAGTTTCCGCTGCCCAAAAACAGCAGTCGAACAAAAAGCGAGCAGAAAAATGACAGCATATTTGTATACCATGTTTATTAAAAAAAATTGCTGTTTCAAAAGTAGCAAATTATTACGGATTTTTAAGCGTTTAGAACGTTTCGAAAAAAGTAATCTATATTTACAACAAATTTAAAAACCATGCTCATAAACAGTGTATCCAATGAAAAATTTGAATGCGGTACCGACGAAGCGGGTAGAGGTTGTTTGGCAGGGCCTGTCACAGCGGCGGCTGTTATTTTACCGAAAGGATTTAAAAACAAGTGGTTGAATGACTCAAAACAACTCAAGCATAAAAGACGCTTGGAATTGCGCCCCATTATTGAAGCACAAGCCCTTGGATTTGGAGTAGCACACATCTTCCCAGAAGAAATTGACAAAATTAATATTTTAAATGCTTCTATTTTGGGAATGCACAAGGCCATCGATCAACTGGATAGGACCACTTTTATCGCTGTAGACGGCAACCGTTTTAAACCCTTTGGAGATATCCCCTATAAGACCATTATCAAAGGAGATGCAAAATACCTGAACATTGCTGCGGCCTCTGTGCTTGCGAAAACGTACCGGGATGATTATATGGCTACAATTCATGAAGAATTCCCTATGTATAATTGGAAGCAAAATAAAGGTTACCCAACCAAAGAACACCGAAAATCTCTCCAAAAACATGGGCCCACAAAATACCACAGAAAATCTTTTAAACTCCTCCCCGACCAGTTGCGTTTTGAATTTTAATCCTATCTTTGTTTACAGCTGAATGTAATTAACTCATGAGAAGTAAAATCATCCTTTTTTTGTTTGTGATTTTGATGTTTGGTTGTGAAAATAAACATGATTCTGCAGCAAATATTGAAGACTTTATCCCTGAGAGCTCCACATTTATTTTGAAAATAAATTCATTAGAAGGGTTCAAAAGCGCTTTAAAGAATAATTCGCTTTTAAGTCAAACGAATTTGAAAAAGCTTTTTGAAAGCCATTTAATGCCAATTGATAGTTTAAAAATATCGGGGCCCTTACTCATTTGTTCAAATTCTAATACTGCTGAACCCAACTATACATTTATTGCTAAAAAAAGACACTTGGGATCCAAAATCCTTTTAAATCCCAAATTTATTCAAGATAGTATATGGATTTATAACAAAAATTATCCACTGGATACCCCGCATAGGAAAACTTTAAAACACCCTTACCTAAAACTTACAAACATCCTTAAGCCTGATGCGACATTCTCAATTTATGTGGCTCCGTCAAAGCAAATTGAAGGGCTAGATTTTATTTTTAACAATCTTTTATTGGACTTTTATGCCAGCCCGTCAAGTCTGTCTTTAAGTGGGGTATATACAGATTCTAAATGGCCCGGTTTGTTTGATAAAATAAATCCAAAAACCTCTAAATTAAGTCAGATTGCACCCAATCATAGCCAAAATTTTAAGTCTTATAACTTTTCTGATTTTGAACAATTTTTTAAAAATATAAGGCAAAATGACAGTACATTAATCCCTTCAGAATTTGCCAAGTCTTTTTTTGAAACAACTGAAGAAATTGGCAGTGTCAAATCTGAAAAAGGAACTGCTATAGCTTTGTACGCATTAGACATAAGGGCAAGTAAAGATGTTTTGGCAGGCCAGCAAGAAGTTATAAAAACATTTCGCTCTATACCTCTTTTTAAATTTGAAAACGGTTCTATTTTCAAGGAAACTTTCGGCAATTTATTACCTGAAATCGAACCTTCAACCTATACAATTATAGACGAATTCATAGTATTTTCTGACAATGAAACAACCCTGGAAGACTTTATTTCTAAATACACCAATCAAAACAGTCTTGCACAAAGTCAAGGGTACCAATCCATACAAAAAACACTAAGCGATGAGGCGTCTTACCATGAAACATTCGATTCAAATCGCTTGGCCATGGTTTTAAACAGCCGCTTGGGTACCAATATGACAGCAGAATCCTTGGAAGCATTTCAAAATTCCAGTTTTCAGGTCGTCAAAGACGACAATACAATTCATTTTAATGGGTTGATCCAAAAGCAACAGCCTGTTTCTAACAGACAAAAAGTAACTGAAGTTTTTAGCTTTAAGCTAGATGCACAAATTATTGGAGACATTCAATTTGTAAAAAACCACCAAACAAGACAAAAAGATATTTTGGTACAAGATGTTGAGAATCAATTGTATTTAATTTCTAATGAAGGAGTCGTTCGTTGGAAAAAAAGAATGTCAGCTCCTATCTTGGGCCCAGTAGAACAGTTGGATTTATTTAAAAACGGACGCCTTCAAATGGTGTTTGCTACTGAAAACAAACTTTATATTATAGACCGTTTAGGTAGGGATGTTGGACGATTCCCGCTAACGTTCAAAGATAAAATCTCACAACCCTTGGCTGTATTTGATTATGACAAAACAAGAAACTATAGGTTTTTAGTCACACAGGGAGCCAATTTGTTAATGTACGATGGTAATGGGAAACGTGTAAAAGGATTTAAATACAAAGCAGATTCCAAGATCAATAACACCCCAAAACATGTTCGATACAGTAATAAAGATTACATTGTCTTTTCTGAAGGAAAAAATTTAAAGATTTTAGACCGCCGTGGAAAAATACGAATTGGCGTTAAAGAAACTATTAATTTCTCAGATCAAAACCTGTACTTTTATAAAAATAAATTCTCAACGCTTGACGCTAATGGCGATTTTGTTCAGGTCGACACTAAAGGCCGTTTGAGTTTGCAATCTCTAGGGTTTGAGTCAGGCACTCAAATAACAGCTTTTAGCAAAACATTGGTGGCACAATGGAATAACAACTTACAGATTAAAGCTCAAAAAGCAACGCTTGATTACGGCAATTTTAGCCCCCCAAAATTGTTTTATTTAAATGACAAGATATATATAAGCATTACAGATCTTCAGTCCAATAAAGTTTGGTTTTATAACAGTCAAGGAAAGGTGCTTCCAGATTTTCCTGTTTATGGGGCTTCTAATGTTGATTTAGCAAATGTCGATGGGGATGCGGCCCTTGAATTTATATGTCAAAGCAGTGCTGATGGCTTCATCATGTACCAAATGTATTAACTTTTTGGGCTTCAAAAAGATTCAAAAAATGCTTCAATAATTTTTCTTTAACTTCGTTTTCATCCACCTGATCTCTATTTAATTCTAATCTTAACGATGTAACAGATTTGCCGCGAATTCCACAAGGAATGATGTGATCAAAGTATCCTAAATCGGTGTTGACATTGAGCGCAAATCCATGCATGGTTACCCAGCGGCTGGCACGAACTCCGAGCGCACAAATTTTTCGAGCAAAAGGCGTTCCTACATCCAACCATACACCAGTTTCTCCCTGACTTCTTGAGGCCTCTAAACCGTAGTCCGCAAGTGTTAAAATAATAGTTTCTTCCAACAATCGAAGGTATTTATGAATATCTGTAAAAAAATTTTCAAGATCTAAAATTGGGTAACCAACAATTTGGCCAGGTCCATGGTAAGTGATGTCTCCCCCCCTATTAATTTTATAAAAATTGGCGCCTTTTATCTTGAGTTGTTCCTCATTTAAAAGTAAATTGGAAAGATCGCCACTTTTTCCTAAGGTATAAACATGTGCATGGCTTACAAATAAAAAGTGATTGGGTGTAGATAATCCGGCATTTTCGCGTCTATTTCTGACTTTTATAGCCACCGTTTTTTTTAAAATTTCTTCTTGCAAATCCCAAGTTTCTTTATAATCCTTTAGGCCTAAATCTTGAAACTGAATTGATTTATTCATGTTGTAAAAATAAGGGATTAGTGATTTGGATTATTAAGAATGACCAAAGCAGCAATAACACCTGGCACCCAACCACAAAGTGTCAAAATAAAGACAATTACAAAAGAACCACAGCCCTTATCTACCACTGCTAGGGGTGGAAATAAAATGGACAATAAAACCCGCCAAATACTCATCGCAATAAAGTTGAAAATTATAACGCTACAATAAGACAAAAATACATCAAAATCGTTACAAACTATTGAATTTTAAATTCCCTATTGAAATCCAATGCAGAGTCGTTATATTTGTTATCAATTAAGATTAAACAACTATGGCACAGCTTTCCGAACAAGAACTTGTCCGACGCGAAAAACTTTCAAAGCTTTGTGCGTTAGGAATTAATCCTTATCCCGCCGACCTATTCCCTGTAACCCATAACAGTCTGGGTATAAAATCCAATTTTATTGAAGGAGAAAAGGTGGTTATTGCTGGACGCTTAATGCGAAAAAAAGTGCAAGGGAAGGCTGCATTCACGGAAATTCAAGACAGTGAAGGGCGCATTCAAGTCTATTTTAATAGAGATGAAATTTGTCCGGGTGAAGACAAGTCTGCCTACAATGATGTCTTTAAAAAACTTTTAGATTTAGGAGATATTATTGGAATTGAAGGAGAATTATTTATCACTCAAGTGGGCGAAAAAACAATCCTGGTCAAAAATTTTAAACTTTTGAGCAAAGCACTCAAACCGCTCCCACTTCCAAAAACAGATGCGGATGGAAATTCTTATGACGAATTCAACGATCCTGAAATGCGCTACCGTCAACGCTATGCAGACTTAGCCGTGAATCCTCATGTCAAGGCGGTCTTTGTAAAGAGAACAAAGCTATTTAATGCGATGCGAAAATTTTTTAATGATGCTGGGTATTTTGAAGTAGAGACACCTATCTTACAACCCATTCCTGGAGGCGCTGCAGCACGACCATTCGTTACCCATCACAACAGCTTGGACATTCCCTTGTACATGCGTATTGCTAATGAATTGTACCTAAAACGTCTGATTGTTGGTGGATTTGACGGGGTTTATGAATTCTCAAAAAATTTCAGAAATGAAGGCATGGACCGCACCCATAATCCTGAATTTACAGCCATGGAAATTTATGTGGCCTACAAGGACTATAATTGGATGATGGAATTTTGTGAGCAACTCTTAGAGTTTTGTGCCAATGCAGTCAATGGGACTACCAAAGTCACCTTTGGCGCCCATGAAATTGATTTCAAAGCACCCTATGCTAGAGTCACAATGACAGAAGCCATAAAAGAATTTACAGGCTATGACATTACAGGAAAGTCAGAAGAAGAACTAAGAACAGCTGCCTTAGGTATGGGGATAGAAGTTGATGAGAGTATGGGTAAAGGAAAATTAATAGATGAAATTTTTGGTGAAAAATGCGAAGGGAACTACATTCAGCCAACCTACATTACAGACTATCCAAAAGAAATGAGCCCACTTTGTAAAGAACACCGCAGCAATCCGAATTTAACCGAACGCTTTGAACTGATGGTGTGCGGAAAAGAAATCGCCAACGCTTACTCCGAGCTGAACGACCCCATAGATCAACGCCAGCGCTTTGAAGCACAATTAACATTGGCCGATCGAGGCGATGATGAAGCGACTCAATTTATTGATGAAGATTTTTTGAGAGCTTTAGAATATGGAATGCCTCCAACTTCTGGAATGGGCATTGGAATGGACCGCTTGATTATGTTTTTAACCAATAATGCATCCATCCAAGAGGTGTTGTTTTTTCCACAGATGAAACCGGAGAAAAAATCTTTGGATCTAAATGAAAATGAAAAAACTATTTTTGACATCATTCAAAACAAAAAAACAATACACCTGTCCGAATTAAAAATACAAGCTGGACTCAGTAATAAGGGGTGGGATAAAGCAATGAAAAGTTTAACAAAGCAAGGATTGGCAAAAGTTGTCAAAACAGAGGATCAGCTTACAGTTAAGCTTTTGGACTAAACCCTAAAATATAAGCCTAAACTATCACTATAATTTAATTTCTTTAAGACAATGAGAACAATCTTAAAAACAACTGTTTTATTAGCCGCACTTTTGGTTCTACATTCTTGTGCAATCAGCATCAAGGCAGGCTCGGTTAAAAAAAACAAAGAAAATGCATCAAAAACCAGTACCAAGCCAAACAAGGATGGAATCAAACCCTATTCAGAAGTTATCACAAAAGATGCTGTTTCGGATGAGGGGCTTTTTAAAGTTCATAAAATTGAAACCGACTTTTATTACGAAATTCCAGATTCATTGTTTGAAAAAGAAATGCTCATGGTCAGTCGCATTGCGAAAACAGCATCTGGTATTGGATTTGGAGGTGGAAAACAAAACACCCAAGTTTTGAGATGGCAAAAAAGAGATAAAAAGGTCTTATTGAGAGTTGTGTCTCATGAAGTTTTTGCAGCAGATTCTCTGCCCGTACATGAAGCAGTTGTGAATTCAAACTTTGAGCCAGTTTTATACACCTTTCCGATTAAAGCCTACAACAATGATTCCACTGCAACTGTGATTAATGTAACGGATCTATTTAAAACGGATGTAAAAGCACTTGGATTACCGAACTATCGGAGAAAACAATACAAAATATCCCGCCTAGAAAGTAACAAGTCATTTATTGAAAGTGTCAAAAGTTATCCAAAAAATATTGAAGCCAGACATGTTAAAACCTATGCAGCATCGGAACCGCCATCAAATTCTAGCACAGGAACCATTTCAGTTGAAATCAATAATTCAATGATTTTATTGCCTCAAAACCCAATGAAGCGTCGTTATTTTGACCAACGTGTAGGTTGGTTTGCAAGGGGGCAAGTCGATTATGGATTGGAGGATCAAAGAAGTCGAGAATTGGTGTATTTAGACCGTTGGCGACTTGAAATCAAAGCGGAAGACCTAGATAAATTTGAAGCTGGAGAATTGGTGGAACCTAAAAAACCAATTATTTATTATATTGATCGTGCCACCCCTAAAAAATGGCGCAAATATATCAAACAAGGCATCGAAGATTGGCAAGTCGCTTTTGAAGCCGCTGGTTTTAAAAATGCCATCCTTGCAGCAGACCCTCCATCTCCTGAGAAAGATCCCGAATGGAGTCCAGAGGATGTTCGTTACTCTGTAGTAAGGTATTTAGCATCACCAATTCCAAATGCAAATGGACCCCATGTAAGCGACCCAAGAACAGGAGAAATTTTAGAAAGTGACATCAATTGGTACCACAATGTTATGACCTTGCTTCGTGGCTGGTTTTTTGTTCAAACAGCAGCCATCAACCCTGAAGCTCGGGGTGCTGAATTTGAAGATGAGGTTATGGGGCGCCTGATTCGGTTTGTGTCGGCACATGAAGTTGGTCACACCCTCGGTCTCCCACATAATATGGGCAGCAGTTGCGCCTATAAGGTAGAAGATTTAAGAAATGCTGAATTCACTCAAAAATATGGCACCGCGCCCTCTATTATGGATTATGCACGCTTTAATTATGTCGCACAGCCTCAAGACAAAGGGGTCGCGCTGATGCCTAACATTGGTGTTTATGACAAATATGCCATTGCTTGGGGGTACCGGCCAATACCCGGAAAAACTGCTGTAGAAGAAAAAGAAATATTAAACAGTTGGATTACAAAACATGCTGGAGATCCCATGTATCGCTTTGGACACCAGCAAGCAGGTGATGTTGTAGATCCAAGTTCCCAAACAGAAGACCTTGGAGACGATGCCGTATTGGCCAGCTCCTATGGGATTAAAAACTTGGAGCGTATTGTTCCTAATTTGATCCAATGGACAACCAAAGATGGAGAAGATTACAAAGATTTGGAAGCCATGTATGGGCAAGTGCTTTCGCAATTCAACCGCTATATGGGGCATGTTGCGAATCATATTGGAGGTGTTTACGAGCATTACAAAACAGCCGATCAAGAAGGTGCAGTTTACACCCATGTGTCTAAAGTAAAACAAGCAGAGGCTCTGGACTTTTTGGATAAAGAATTGTTTCAAACCCCCTCATGGTTGATAGACAAAACCATTTTTGAACGCATTGAGTATTCAGGGTCTGTAGAACGCATTCGCAAGTTGCAAGAGCGAACTTTGAAAAATCTATTGAGTTTGGGGAAAATGGCGCGGCTTATTGAAAATGAAACCTTGAACGGTTCAGGGGCTTTTAAACTGACAGATTTAACCACTGCATTGCGCAACAGTATATGGAGAGAACTCAAAAGAGGTCAAAAAATTGACACCTACCGCCGAAATCTTCAAAGAGCGCATATTGACCGGCTTGCTTATATAATAAACGCTAAAAATCAAAGCAAAAGATTGGGAAGCGATTATGTAAAATCAACCGCTGTAAATACAAGTCAGTCGGACATTAGAGCTGTTACTCGATTTGAATTAAATGAAATTAAGCGCATGACAAAACGGGGGCTCAATAGAACCGCAGATAGTATGACGCGCATCCATCTTCAAGATATTACGAAACGAATTGAGGCTGTTTTAAATCCGGAATAGATTTTGTACATTTAAAAACAAATTAAAAAAAGTTGCTATGAAATATATTTTAAAAATATTGGTCCTTCTTTTTAGTCTTTCAGTCTTTGCACAACAACCGCCGCGAGGCATGGATTCAGAACGTGGAAAACGGCCCAACAACCGCATGCAAGCGATGAAAGCCTTGACTCCTGAACAAGAAGCTACACTTTGGACTAAAAAAATGACTCTAGAATTAGATTTAAACCAAAACCAACAAGATCAGATGTATGCACTTATTTTAGAAAAGACAAAAAAAATAAAGTTTCGCATGGAAAATAAACCTAAAGAGCGTCCCAGCAAAGAAGAGATTTACAATATACATATCTCAAGGCTTGATGAAGCTATTGCCATGAAAGAAAGTTTAAAAAAAATCTTAAATGATGATCAGTTTGCTCAATGGGAATTGATGAAAAATAAAAAGTCTTTTAAGACAAAGGATATAAAAAAGCGTTCAAAAATGAAAAAGGAGAAACGCCGATAGATATTTTTTAGAATTGATTATATTAAATCCAAACCTAGGTTTGGATTTTTTTTAACGCAGATTTTTCGCAAACTTGTTGTGAATCCATAAAATCCCCAAACCAAAAACAATGGAAGCGATAATGAGGATGTTATTGATAAAACCTTCAACGGTAAAAGACATCCGAATGAGGATGGTTGAAATAATAAACCCAGAGTTTCGAATGACCTTGTGAAACTGATCTGTATAGAAAAAAGAAACCAACAACAACAAGACATCTACAATAATAAGGACCGCGAAGAATTCGTCAAAAAACAAACTATTAACATCTTTCAGGGCTGCCGAAATATTAGAAGGCACTGAAGAGGTAACCCAGCCACCAAAAGTAAATAATCCAATTCCTATAAAAATAGGAATGAGGGCAGATGCCATTATTTTTTTAATCTTTATGAACTGTTGTATTTGTGGACTTTCAAGGGGGTTTGCTAAATTTAGATGGTCCAAATTGTCCCTTAAATATGAAAAAAGGTAAATTAGAAAAAACAGCAATAAGGCAGTTATAATGTCATAGGTGAAAGCAATGTCATTTTTAATTTCAAACCAATTCGAAGACAATTCTAAATTGGACAGATCTTTAAAAATCCGTCGAATCACAATAAGCGTAATAATTTCATATTGTTTGGTAATGTAAGTAGTTATGGATCTTGGTAAATAAAAAATTAACAAGTAAACTTCGTAAATTAATATAAAAGAAAAAGGTGTGTAGATGGCTGCAATGGGATTATCAAAGAAATTAGATGTTTCGAATAGATCTAAAAGCCCATAGCGTTTCAAATAAATGAGAGCAAGATGAACAACAAAACTGATCATACCTATGATCAGAATTATTTTTTCAATTTTTAGTTTTACTTTTTCAGAAATTAAAAGATCATAAAACCTATCAAATACCAGTATTTTTGTCATAATTGCCTGTTATTGTACCAATTAATAGAGCAAATTTACACTTTAAGTTACAAAAAAAGATTGGCAAAGCGTTAAAGTATGTTAATATCAATTTTTGTTAATTTGCAAAACGATCTCAAACAAAAGAATTTTTTTAATGTTTTTTGAAATAAAAAATTATGGTTTTGATAGAAGTGTTTGGCTATTTTTTTGCAGTACTAATAGGAATTATTTTAGGTCTAATTGGAGGCGGAGGGTCTATTCTCGCCGTTCCTATTTTCACGTATTTATTTATGATTGACGAAAAATTAGCCACAGGATATTCGTTATTTGTGGTAGGTTGCAGCGCCTTGGTGGGTGGTTTTAAACAGCATCAAAAAGGAACTGTGAATTTTAGAATTGCCCTTATTTTTGGCCTTCCCGCCATCCTAACTGTTACAGCTGTTAGATTGTTTTTAATCCCTATAATACCGGAGGAATTGTTTGCAATAGGTGATGTTGTCATTAGTAGACGCATGGGCATATTGGGCGGATTTTCAGTAGTAATGATCCCTGCGGCCTTGAGCATGTTTAAAAGGCCAAAAAAAAATATTGAAAAAGGAAAATTAAAAATAGTTTCCTATAACTACCCCTTAATTTTTACTATAGGGATTCTAATTGGTAGCATCACAGGGCTTGTGGGTGCAGGTGGTGGGTTTTTAATCATTCCTGCCTTGATCCTTTTTGCAAATATTGATATTAAAACAGCCATTGGAACCTCACTTACAATCGTAACTTTAAAGTCACTAATCGGATTTTTACTTGGGGATGCTTTGGTTGTAACTATTGATTGGGGGTTTCTTTTGCCTTTTACATGCCTGGCTATTTTTGGAGTTTTTCTTGGAAATTACCTTGGAAGTTATTTTGACAACTTAAAACTTCGGAAAATTTTTGGTTATTTTATTTTCTTGATGGCTGGATTTATAATTTATATGGAGTTTATAGACCCTACAAATATTTTTTAAATTAGTAAGTCAACCCTATCAACCAAAAATGAATCTCGTTATAGCAGCTTCCACATGGAAATGAGAACAAAATTTCAGAAAATAAATTGCAGATTTCTTAATTATTTTCTTTTTTCTGTCAATGCAGCCTTTGTTTCTTGAGCCTTCTCTTCAGTAATGCTATAATTACGCATGATAAACATTGCGAGGATGGTTCCTCCCATTGGAAAAAAACAGAAGAAAGCATGCAACCCATCTACAGCCGCTTGTTGGTCTAGCGTTGCAAGGTCCGGATTAAAACCAACAAATGTAATGATAGTACCACTTAGGGCGCCAGCAATGGCAAAGCCCACTTTTACCATCCACCAATAAATAGCACCAAAAATTCCTTCTCTTCTTTTTCCTGTATTTAACTCATCAATATCAATAACATCTGCAGTCATTGACATCATTATTGTAAACAAACTCCCAATTCCAAAAGAAAAGAACGGCAATGCAATAATATACAGCGATGGTTTACCGGGAATGAATAAAAAATAAAGCATTATATAGCCCACCAATGAAATTGTTTGTGCCAACATAAAAGCCTTTTTCTTACCAAATTTTTTAGACATCCAAGCCACCGCTGGAATCACAATAAATGTTGTGCCTAAAGCACCCAAACATCCAAACATAGAAACCCAAATACCAGATGCACCGGCGTCTCCATTAAATAATTTATAGACAATTACAAAAAAGGTCAGTGCTGCTACTGTGTTGAAAGCATTGAATATTAAAAAGGTTGCACCGCATAATTTTCTAAATTCCTTGATTTTAAACGCTTCAATAAAACTTTCAAATATTTTTTTTAAGCTGTTCCCAACATTCGCCAAATTTAAGGGCTCATAGTCTTCATTTAATGTGGATTTACTTTTTATAAAAAAAGCAGGCACCAAAGCAAAAAGCGTACAGGGGATTGCAACCCATATGGCCAATTCTCTTACAGCAACATCCGCAGAGGGAAACCAATCTTGATCATACATAATAATCCAAAACAAAGGCGCAATGACCCAAGCCCACTGTCCAATCCATTGGGCGATGGCCATGATGTTTGTTCTTTCGTGAAAATCATCGCTCATTTCGTAACCCATGGCCACATAAGGAACACTAAAGATGGTCAGTCCCAAATAAAAAACCAAAGACCATAAAAAGAAATACCAGAAGTTATATTCTACACCATCTGTTTTATAAAGTTGCCACATAAAAATGTAAGCAAGCCCCATAACAAGCCCCCCAATAAAGACATACTGTCGGCGGCGACCCCATTTAGATTTGGTATTATCGGAGATAAAGCCCATAATAGGATCCGTTATGGCATCAAAAATTCTTGGAAAAAGAAAAATCAAAGACCACATCCAGCCAGAAAACCCCAAGTCTTCGATT
>CESO01017896.1_pt1 | contig 19624 bp, 12 predicted proteins | sample 356341 | NCBI WGS metagenome assembly CESO01 (sample SAMEA2621812, study PRJEB7988) | marine metagenome | biome: marine biome (ENVO:00000447); feature: deep chlorophyll maximum layer (ENVO:xxxxxxxx); material: "saline water (ENVO:00002010), including plankton (ENVO:xxxxxxxx)" | depth 35 m | reverse complement strand
ATCATGTAGCCAATGTATTGCTCATGAAATCGAATGATGTCTTTCTTATTGTCAATATTCAAACTCTCTAAAATTTTTAGCTCTACTTGTTTGATTTTATCCGTTAAGTATGTCCATTGATGTTTTAAAAAAGGCTGAAATTCTTTTGGAAATGTCTTAGGGTCACTAAACTCTGAAATCACAAAAGAGTGTAACAAATCTTCTGCGTATTGGTTACTACTATCCTTTTGTCCTAAATAAGAATATCTGTCAAACCCATAATTGTATTTCTTTTGAAGATACGTCTTTTTATATGTAAAGTCTTTGGATATAAATTCTTTGTATGCTGTATCAATAAGTCTATCTTTTAAACAAAGATTAGATTTAAAATATCCATTTTTTAGTTCTACTTTTACATTCATAACTTTAAGTATTTGCTTTGAATTTTTATTTAATTCTTGAAATATTATCCGTTGTATTTGGATTGATCTATCTTGTTTTATTAATCAAACAGAATATTTTGTGTTGGCTATTTGGTATTGTTGGCTCGGCATTGAGTATTTTTCTGTTTTATCATTCTAAGTTATATTCAGAGGCTATACTTTATTCGTATTATGTAGTTATGGGATTCTATGGCTTTTATCTATGGTCTAGCAAAAATACGGATAATTTAAGTGAAACCAATTATCTTAAGGTTAGTGATAAAGGTCTTACGTTTCATATTTACAGTATTTCTACTGCTTCAATATTGGCTTTAATTTTGGCATGGTTTTTCGATACTTACACCGATGCAGACAAGCCTTATCTCGATGCTTTCACAACTATATTCAGTTTTTTAGCAACCTATCTTGAAGCAAAAAAAGTACTTTCAGCTTGGGTGTATTGGATTGTCATTAATGGTCTGACTATCACATTGTATTATAGCAAGGGACTAGATTATTACTCTGGACTAACGGTTGTTTACTTTGTTATGTCCTTTGTAGGTTATATGCGTTGGAAAAAAGAACTGGCTTAGTTCTACTTTCCGTGACATTGTTTGAACTTCTTTCCACTTCCGCAAGGGCAAGGTTCATTTCTTCCTACTTTTTGCTCGACTCTTACTGGCTGAACATTGGCTTGTTTTTTTGGAGCGTTTCTTGAATTGCCACCTATGTCTTGACGACCGGTTTGCAATTTTTCTCTTGCTACATTTTGTTCTTGTTTTACAGACGTTTGTTCAGGTAGGTTGGCCTTCATCAAAAATGATACGATATCTTTATTAATTTTCTCAATCATCTGCTTGAACAAATTGAAAGACTCAAACTTATAAATAAGTAGTGGATCTTTTTGCTCGTAGGTGGCATTCTGAACCGATTGCTTCAAGTCATCTAGCTCTCTAAGGTTTTCTTTCCAAGAGTCATCAATAATGGCTAAGCTAACCCCTTTTTCAATCGATAGAGGGATATTTTCTCCTTCAGAATCAAACGCTTCTTTAAGGTTGGTGACTACTTGCAGTGTCTTTAGGCCATCTGTAAATGGAATGACAATATTTTGATATGTTGCCGATTGATTCTCATAAACATCTTTAATGACAGGATAAGTCTTTTGTGATATTACTTCAGACTTCGCCTTATAGTTTGTTATAGCATTTTGATATACTTTTTCGGTTAACTCTTCAGATTTCAATGATTTAAATTCTGATTCATCAACAGGGCAACTTATACTCAAAAAACGAATTAATTCTAACTTAAACCCTTCAAAGTCTTGTGCACTTTGATATTCATTAACTATAGATTCTGATGTGTCGTATATCATATTATCAATATCGACAGCCAAACGTTCGCCAAATAGAGCGTGTTTTCTTTTCTTGTAAATAACAGTTCTCTGAGCGTTCATTACATCATCATACTCTAGCAATCGCTTTCTTATGCCAAAGTTATTTTCCTCAACTTTCTTTTGGGCACGCTCTATTGACTTGGTTATCATAGAATGTTGAATAACTTCGCCTTCTTCCAAGCCCATTCTATCCATCATTTTAGCGATTCTATCAGAACCAAACAGACGCATAAGGTTATCTTCTAGAGACACAAAAAATTGTGACGAACCTGGATCTCCTTGACGACCGGCACGACCTCTAAGTTGTCTGTCGACACGTCTAGAATCGTGGCGTTCAGTACCTATAATTGCTAAACCTCCATTGCCTTTGACTTCATCACTAAGTTTGATGTCCGTACCACGACCTGCCATATTGGTAGCTATGGTTACATTCCCCGCTTTACCCGCTTCAGCAACAATGTCAGCTTCTTTCTGATGAAGTTTTGCATTAAGAACATTGTGCTTTATGTTTTTCATTTTAAGTAGTCTGCTCAGTAATTCTGAGATTTCTACCGATGTAGTTCCTACTAGAATAGGTCTTCCTTGATGACTTAGCTCAACAACCTCATCAATAACAGCATTGTATTTTTCTCTAGCAGTTTTATATACTTTATCTTCTCTATCATCTCTTTGGATAGGGCGATTTGTAGGAATTACAACAACATCTAATTCGTAGATGTCCCAAAATTCTCCAGCTTCAGTTTCGGCTGTACCTGTCATACCAGACAGTTTGTTGTACATTCTGAAGTAGTTTTGTAATGTGATTGTTGCAAAGGTTTGGGTTGCAGCTTCTATTTTTACGTTTTCCTTAGCTTCTATTGCTTGGTGAAGTCCATCAGAATAACGTCTTCCATCCATAATACGACCTGTTTGTTCATCAACAATTTTTACTTTGTTATCCATCAAAACGTACTCAACATCTTTCTCAAAAAGTGTATAAGCTTTTAGCAGTTGATTAACAGAGTGGATTCTTTCACTTTTTATGGAATAATCTCTCATTAGTTCGTCTTTTTTTACGAGCTTCTCTTTTTCATTTAAGTCTGATTTTTCTAATACTGCAATTTCGGCACCAACATCTGGCATTATAAAAAAGTTGCTGTCGTCAGAATTGCTAGTTATGAGATCTATACCTTTATCCGTTAGTTCAATGGCATTATGTTGTTCATCAATTACAAAAAAGAGGTCTTCGTCGACCTTAGGCATTTCTTTACCTTGGTCTTGCATGTAGAAGTTTTCTGTTTTTTGGAGCAGTGTTCTTACACCATCTTCACTTAAATATTTGATAAGTGCTTTATTCTTTGGAAGTCCTCGATATGCTCTCAATAGCTTGAAGCCTCCTTCTTTATCATTGTCTTCGTTTATCTGTTTTTTAGCGTCTGTCAAAACGGTATTTATAAACTTCTTTTGAGCATCTACTAAAGAACTTATTTTATGTTTTAGTTCGTTAAATTCGTGTTTATCTCCTGTTGGAGTCGGTCCTGAAATGATCAGGGGAGTACGAGCGTCATCAATAAGGACAGAGTCCACCTCATCCACAATAGCATAGTTGTGAGGTCTTTGTACCAAATCCTGTGGTCTTCTCGCCATATTATCTCTAAGGTAGTCAAAGCCAAACTCGTTATTTGTACCGTATGTAATGTCTGCCATATAGGCTTTTCTTCTTTCTTCAGAGTTAGGCTGGTGTCTGTCAACACAGTCGATTGTTAAGCCGTGAAATTGATAAATAGGCCCCATCCATTCACAGTCTCTTTTAGCTAGGTAGTCATTAACTGTTACAAGGTGAACTCCTTTACCAGCAAGCGCATTTAAATATACAGGTAGGGTAGCCGATAAAGTTTTTCCCTCTCCAGTTTGCATTTCTGCTATTCTACCAGAATGAAGAACATACCCACCTATGAGTTGAACGTCATAGTGAACCATATTCCATTCTATTTCATTACCTGCGGCAATCCATTTGTTGTAGAATGTGGCTTGATTTCCATTTATTTCAATGTTGTTATACTCAGCGGCTAAATCTTTATCAAAATCATTGGCAGTTACAATGATATTTCCTTGCGAAAACCTGTAAGCTGTTTCTTTAACTACAGCAAAGGCTTCAGCTAAAATTTCATTCAGAGTTTCTTCAGTAGTGCTGACAATCTCTTTTTCTAATTTGTCTATCTGTGCATATAAATCTTCTTTTTCTTGCAGTTCAACATCTGTGTTTTCAGCTTTTTCTGTCAACAGTTCTATTTCACTTTGAAGATTTGAGGAAGCGTCTTTAATCTGTTTTTTAAACGATTCAGTTTTACTTCTTAGTTCATCATTGGATAGCGATTGAATAGAAGGATAAACCGCTTTAATTTTATCAATGATAGGATTTATTTCCTTTAAATCTTTATCGTATTTGTTACCAAAAAGTTTTGTTGTAAAATCGAATAGTCCCATCGCTTAAAATTATGATGTTAAATTATGGATTAGCAAATTTACTTTTTTAAGAGATACCCTTGACTTTTTGCATAAAAAAAAGCTGCAAAATTGCAGCTTAAAATTTTAATACTCATCTTCATTGAAGAAGAAGTCGTCTTTATCTGGGTAATCTGGCCAAATATCTTCTATAGAATCAAACATTTCACCATCATCTTCTAATTCTTGAAGATTTTCTACGACTTCCATAGGTGCTCCAGAGCGAATTGCAAAATCAATAAGCTCATCTTTATTAGCTGGCCAAGGTGCGTCTTCTAGTTTTGATGCTAATTCTAATGTCCAATACATAACCTTAAATATTTTTTGCAAATGTAATTTTTTTAGTCAAATAGACAATGTTTTTTTTACATTCTAGGCTTCCAAAGTATCTCTTCAGTGTTTAATTTTTTAGTGAGAAAACGGCTCAAAACAAAAAGATAATCAGATAATCGGTTGAGATATTTGAGAATTAAATCGTATTGAAGTGTTGTTTCTGGTAAATCAACTACTAAACGCTCAGCTCTACGGCATATACATCGAGCAATGTGACAATAAGATACGGTGGTATGTCCGCCAGGTAAAATAAAGGATTTCATCTCTGGTAATTCTTCATTCATTTTATCAATTTCTTGCTCTAAAATGTCAATATCCTTTTCTTCAATGAGAGGAAGTTTCATTTTGTTTGAAGCACCTTCATTGGCTAGTAGAGCTCCTATGGTAAATAGTCTGTCTTGGGTCTCAACTAACATTTCAAATGATTGTTTGTCAATTTCTTGATCCCTTACTAGTCCAATATAAGAATTAAGCTCGTCAATAGTGCCGTAAGCTTCAATTCTAGAGTTGTTTTTAGGCACTCTTTTTCCACCTATTAGCTGGGTAGTTCCTTTATCTCCTTTTTTAGTATAAATCTTCATTTCTTAAACTTATTCCCTTGGTGATTTATTAATTTTATCACTTTCTATTTCCCCATCTCTTAGCCTTATTATACGATGGGCATATTGAGCGATATCTTCCTCATGTGTTACAATAATTATGGTGTTGCCATTTTTATGAATATCTTTAAAAAGAGCCATTATTTCTTCAGAAGTAGCACTATCAAGATTTCCTGTGGGTTCATCTGCTAGAATTATAGATGGATTGTTAACTAGGGCTCTGGCAACGGCAACACGTTGTCTTTGTCCTCCTGATAATTCATTCGGTCTATGATTGACTCTGTCGGATAGATTAACCTTTTTGAGTGCGGTTAGTGCTTTTTCTACCCTCTCTTTTTTGTCATAACCTGAATATATTAGTGGCAGCATCACGTTTTCTAGGGCAGTAGATTTTGGTAGTAGGTTAAAACTTTGAAAGACAAAACCGATTTCTTTATTTCTGATTTCGGCAAGGCTATTGTCATTTAATTGACTAACATTTTTATTAGCTAAATGGTAATTTCCATTTGTTGGTGTATCCAAACAGCCAAGAATATTCATTAATGTAGATTTGCCAGAACCAGATTGTCCCATTAAAGCAACAAATTCATTTTTTTCAATAGAGATATCAATTTTCTTTAGGGCTTTAATGGTTTCATTACCCACAAAAAAGTGTCGTGCTATATTTTCAATTTCAATAACTGCCATAGTTGGTGTAAAGTTAGTTAAAAACGAATGATAAAATTTTCTTTGACTTGCTCTTTTCTAAAAAACATGATACCTGTGTAAAATAAATCAACACTTACCTTAACGTCTTTATGTTTTATTATTTGATTCCAAGCTTTTTCCATTTCTTGTGACTTGTGGATATTGCTAATGATCATAATACTATTATTGTGTGTGTATTTCAGACAATTTTCAAAATTATCTATTATTTTTTCTTCATGAATTTGAGGCTTTAAAAATATAAAGTCAAACTTCTTCGTTAGGCTGCTACGTCTTGTGCCTAGCTCGGATTCCATTGTTAGAGCTGTTTTAAAGTAAGATACATTAACTTTAGTTTGAGTATTGGTTAGAAATAAGGGTTCGAGCTCTTTAGAATTCCCTATTTCTAATAGATTTATGGATTGCAGATAGTTCGTTATTCTATATATTAATTTTAAACGCTTTACGTTTGGGTAGGAAAGGTTTGCGCCTTTTATCTGATGGATTTTTTCGTACTCTTTTTTATAACCTTTATCATTGAATACTTTCGTCACCAAGTCATAAATAAATGGGGAATGTACGCCATGCTTAGTTGTACTTAAAAAAAGATATTTAAGGTACTTTACAGATAAAAGTAATTTGCTCATTCAGCAAATGTATTAATCTATCTTAATAGTGTTATTGAACCCTTTTTTTGAAAAGTTTTACCAGTCATAAGAGATTCAACGGTTATCGTATAGATATAAACTCCAGATGGCACTTGACCTCCATTTTTGTAAGAGCCGTCCCAAGAAATAGTTTCGTCATTGCTATAAAAAATAGATTCGCCAAAACGATTAAATACTTCAAATTCATAATTTACCCCTTCTATTGAAAAAATAGACACTTCGAATGTATTGTGCATGTTGTCGTCATTTGCAGGCGTAAATGAGTTTGGCACAAATACTTCAAATAACTCTTTGAAGTTTGCACGAATTGCATCTGGTGATTCTACTGTAAAGTTAGAATATACTGCGTTTTCATCAGGATTGATTTTATTATTCTGATAATCCCAATGAGAGAATCTCCATCCGTTAGTAGGTATCGCTTCAAGGTTAACATTTTCCATGTATGGATAAGTTATTGTCGAATCTTCAATATTAATATTTTGTACTCTAATTTGGCCACTTCCTTCGGGAAAAACTTGATAACTGACGTCATAAAAAATATTAGCACCGTAATATATAGTTATAGTATCAGATTTGTTTACGCTAAACCCTTGCAAAGGGGATATAGATTGTCCAGAAATATACCCTCCATTATTAGAAGTGAAATATAAAAATTCCCAATTGATATTAGATTTAGCTTCTAAGCTAATATTGGTGCCGTAAAACTCTGTTGTTGTATAGGGAAAAGTTGATATATTGTTTCCATTGATTAAAAATTCAATATCAGCGTTTGATGGCTCAAGAATGTAGGTAATATCAAAGGTTTGTTGATTTAAATGTAAGACTACAGTGTCAGAGCTATTAGCAATTATATTTACATTTTCATCTGTTGTTGTTGGTGAAAAGGAGTGATTTGTACTGCTCCAATATCCCATTTCCCATCCTAAATTAGGTTGAGCACCAAGCATAATATTTGAGTTGTCAATATAACTTTGAGTATAAGGGAACGAAGTGATTGATGTGCCATCGATTGATATATTTCCTGACCCAGTTGGCTCAACTAAAAATGTGATTTCGTTAGCGTCAAAATAGAAAATGATAGTAATATCTCCTTGTAATTCTAGAGAGAAATCAGTATCTGTTTCGTTATAATTGTAATTTTCATTACTCACAATTTCATAATAAGAGAAGTTTCCGTTTGCTACGCTAAAATCAATATCGATTCCTCCAAAATATTCTCCGCTAAATGGCGTATTTGTTTGATTTATGTCGAAAAAATTGTTGAAATCAACTTCTCCTATACCCTCTATAACTATGGTTACATCAAATGGTCCTTCAACATCATAACAGTCTACTATGGCAGCGTTTAGAAAGGTGCAGCGTTCATTCATGAAATCCTTCATGAAATTTACATTGTCCATCCATTCATTATATGTTCCGCCCCAAGTGTCTATTTGGTCTTGCATTTCAGGCTCTATTATTCCAATAAGACTGTCCAAGTGTTGAATCATAAATTCACAGGATAAATAGGAATTGGAAAGATTAGACCAGCGATTGATATAGTCGTCAAAGAATTCTTCATTTTGAATTAAAGCATTCCATATCGGGATATGTCCCTGACCTCCTATATTTCCTAAAGTTTCAGCATCACAAGGATCTGCATCGGGATCAGTGTTTGGAATGTTAGTATAATTTGCGCCATGATCAAAGGTGTTATCCATGTCCCATAGAGCATATCGCCACTTCTTTTTGTCTCCGTCTTCTTCAAGACCTTTCCACCATGCCGTATTCCAATTGAGCCAATCTGCATTTACAGTGTAAGAATTAAGGATATAATAATCTATCAAACTCCCAACATTATAACGGTCCTTAGCGTAATCATAGTTAGCCTGAATAGCCATATCGTTACCAGTAATGTAGTTTCTAATATCATCCCAGCTATTTACAACCGTATTTGGGTCTTGATCATCAGTAAGAACATCTACCCACGTGCCTCCCCATGTTTTGAGAAACGCTACTGAATCTTGATCGTAATGGATGTCAGTGTAATCTAAATCGTCAACTTTTTCTCTCAGTTCATAAACCCCCCAGTATTCTCCGTTAAGATACATAACACAAGATTCATGGGAGCGTTCGTCTAACCTTAGATTAGCGACTTGAGAAAGGGATTGAACATAAGCATCTCTGATGTGCGCTCCAGAGCTGCCATAAGAAAATGGATAGTTGTCATTAGCCGCACATTTGACTATGAATCGTTGGAATCGATCCCTATCAATGTCATTAAATACCTCTCCTTTTATGGCGTAATTGTAGCCAAATTGATCTCTAGTAATATAGTCGAATCCTCTTTGTGCATAAGCCCATGAATCGTTCCCATGTTCATTGAACTCTCCTCTAGCTTTATCAAACAAGCTTCCATCAGAATTATAAATTTCAAAAGTTCCATTAGGTTCTATTTGTTGCCCTCCCGCTATTAATTCATAAAGCTCAGGGTTAGCTAGATTGTCAGATTCTCTGCCTGAAATAGATAGTATTTTCATACTGTGTGATACTCCAATAAAATAGGTGCCGTATTCCATAAAACTTGGAAGAATATCGGGATCATTGCTATACGCAACAGCTTTTAATACAGTGGTGTTATTTATAGCTATTGGTCCATTGTAAAGGTTGTCCGAATCGTCAGGAAGGCTACCGTCTGTAGTGTAATAAATGGTATTTCCTGGGTCTGCTGTAATACTGACATTAATCGGAGCTGCATGTATTCCAGCTATTGGATTAAATGTCGGCGTAGAGCTATAGTCTACGAAACCATTGGTATTTATTGCGCCTGGTGTAGGGTTAGTGAAGACAGCTTTGGTGTCGTCAGTATAGTTCATTCTGCCTCTAGAAGAATTGGTTAGGCATGGTCTAATAAATACTGAGTCAACAACTGTTAATCCGTCTGGATCGGTTAGAATAATCCATTCATTATTTTTTGTTTGATGAAGTTTGAAACTTGTGTGTATATTATTACCATTTATTTCATTTCTACCAGAGCAAAATACTATTAGGTGCTCGTTAGGATTGATGTTAACATCTGAGCTAAATTGCCATTTGGTGAGATTATCTTCTTTATCACTCAAATAATATCCATTAAGATTTATTGTTGCCGCTGAGGAATTATATAGTTCGAACCAGTCTTCATTATCACCATAGTTGTCGGCGAAATCATCAAAATTGGCAGCAGAATACTCATTAATAACAATTTGGCTATGAGAGCTTATGCTCACAAAAATCAATAAAGAAATCAATAATAATCTCATAAACTCGGGTTAATTGATTAAAGTACAAATATAGGTGTTTAAACACCAACAAAAAAATATCATTAGTCAATAGGCTTACAGCTTCAACAAAAGTTATGAACTAGAACTTTAGCTTTTAATGTTAATCATAGATACACTTCTGGAGATAAACTTTGTAAGATTTTTGCCTTTTAGTAGTCCTTGTGATAACAATGCTAAATCAAGAATTTGACTGACAAGCTCAGATTGTTTATTTTCATCACTTTCGTTTATTAATTGACTCATAATAGGATGGTTTGAATTTACTGCCAAATTATAGCTCTCTGGTAGTTCACCAAAAACATTCATACCGCCAGAAAGTTGCTGCTGTTCTTTCATTCTTCGCATAAATTCACTTTGTGTTATGATGAAAGGGGTGTCAGTAGTCGATAGACTTTCAATTTGAACATTAAATTTTTTGTCATCTATCTTTTTTTCAACGATTTCTTTTAGTGTTTTTTCTTCGTCTTCACTCAAAAGAGATGGTGTTTTATCCTCTTTCTCAATAATTTTTTCAATAGTATCAGCATCAACTCTTGCAAATTGAACATTACTATTTTCAGATTCTAACTTGGATATAAGATGACTTACTAATGGGCCTTCTAGTTCAAGTACTTCATAATTTTTTTCTAGTGCACTATTAATGAAGCTATCTTGTTCGTCTTTATTGTGAGTATATAGAATAATTGTCTTTCCATCTTTGTTGGTTTGATTGTCTTTGATTCGGTCAATCATTTCGTTAAATGTAGCGTATTTACCATCTATGTTTTTATAAAGGCTAAAGTCTTTAGCTTTTTCAAAAAACTTATCTTCTGTAAGCATTCCATATTCAATAAATACTTTAATGTCGTCCCATTTTTTTTCAAAATCCTCTCTATCGTTTTTGAACATAGAGTTGAGTTTATCCCCAACTTTTTTAGTGATGTATTTTGATATTTTCTTGACATTTCCGTCTGCTTGTAAATAGGAACGTGATACATTCAATGGTATGTCAGGTGAATCAATTACACCATGTAAAAGGGTCAAAAATTCAGGTACTATATTTTCTACATTGTCAGTAATAAATACTTGATTGCTGTAAAGATTTATTTTGTTTTTCTGTACCTCTAAATTATTTTTGAGTTTTGGGAAATATAAAATTCCGGTCAAATTAAACGGATAATCAACATTGAGGTGAATATTGAAAATAGGATCGTTAAATTCAGTAGGATATAATTCTCTATAAAAGTTGGAATAATCTTCTTCTTTTAGATCTTGAGGTGCTTTTGTCCAAGTTGGTTTAGTGTTATTGATAATGTTATCAACTTCTTTTTCAACTTGTTTTATTTCACCTTTATCATCTTTTTCACCTTTAGGATCGTCTACAGAAATGGTTTTTGTTCCGAATTTCACTTCTACGGGAAGAAATTTACAATATCTATTGAGTATCCCATTTATTCTTCCTTCTTCAAGAAACTCTTTGGATTCCTCGTCAATGTGTAATATGATGTCAGTTCCTTTGTTTTTTTTAGTGGTTTCTTCAATGGTATAATTTGGCGAGCCGTCGCATACCCACCTTACAGCTTTGCTATTTGGTTTCTGACTTTTTGTGATGATTTCAACCTCTTTTGAAACCATAAATGAAGAGTAAAAACCTAATCCAAAATGCCCAATAATTGAGTTTTTGGCATCTGCATCTTTGTATTTGTTTACAAACTCTTCAGCTCCTGAAAAAGCAATCTGGTTAATGTATTTGTCTACCTCTTCTTCGGTCATTCCTATACCGTTATCTTTTATAGTTAAGGTTTCCTTCTTTTTGTCAATTATAACCTCTACGCCTAATTTATTCACATCGGTTTTTAATTCACCAATAGATTTTAGTGTTTTTACTTTTTGAGTTGCGTCCACAGCGTTGGACACCAATTCCCTTAAAAAGATTTCATGGTCAGAGTATAAAAATTGTTTAATTATTGGGAAAATGTTTTCCGTTTGTACATTAATGTTGCCTTTTTTTGCCATAAGATTATAGTGTTTTTTTTAATTAAACGGCAATAATTATGCCATACTTAACGAACTGACAAAGTTAGTTTAATGGGATTGTTTCAAGATTATTTTTATGAAAATTTGGCAGGTTTGTCTTAGTATGCTGAAATTTTAGTGCTTAGCACTTGTCCTTTATCGTATTCCACTATTGTTATTTGAGAATTTAGTTTAGATGTTTTTTGGGAATAAAAATTCCATATCCCATCTCGCTCATTTTCTAAAAAAGTACCTTCTCGAAGAAGGTTTGTGTTTTCGTCATAATATTTGCAGTACCCATTAAGTATTCCATTTTTAAAATTCTCTTCAGATTCTTTATTGCCATTTTCAAAATAGGTGACTATTAGACCTTCTTCTTTTCCCATTTCATAATTTCCTTCACTCTTTAGTTTCCTATTCTGGTAGAAAAATTTGCAATTGCCATTTCGGTATCCATCAGACATATTTATCTGATATCTCCAATTGCCATTTGGCCACTTTCTTTCCCAGTAGCCTTCTTTATAGCCATCTTTATAAACGCCTTTACATTTGAAGCTACCGTCAGCATGTGTACGTTCCCATTTTCCTTGAAGTTTCCCATTTTCATCGGATTTATTTAATGTGTCGTTATTAATAATTAACTGTGTATTTGGAGTTCCTTTGTCTTGTCCTCTTTCTTGTGCTTGACTATTGAGGGAATAACTAATTAGTAAAAGGGCTAGATATATTTTTTTCATGTCTTTTAGGGAGGGGGTAAAAAAAAAGCCTCGTTATATCAACGAGGCTTATGAGGTTATATTGTTTACTGTTCTACTCGATAACAATAGGCTTTTGCACAACCTTACTTTTCGATTCAATTTGAATATAGTACATGCCTTTGGTTAAAGATTCTTTTTTAATAATATAATGATTGGAAGTCACATTTTTATATTCCCGTAATATTCTTCCTCTAATATCTATGACTCTAATAATGAGTTTTTCTCTGTTAGAGTTTTGAAATTCTAAGTTTGTTTCACTACTAAATGGATTTGGATAAATGTTGAAATTAAAACTTTCATTTTCTACTACAGATGTAACGCAATTTTCTATACACGCCTCAAGAGTTTGAAAATATCCTGTACCATCTCCAGGGTCTGTACAGTCAAAATTACTATTGCAGTTATATGATTTAGGAATAATCGTCAAGTTAGTTATTATGATGCTATCACAGCCGTTAATGCTGAGTAACGAATCGGTATATATGCCCGTTTCGTCATAGGTTTGATTACCAATAGTTATGGATTCTCCTTCTGCGATTTCGATATCATTTTCATAAACTTCTGTATTATTAATAGTCAGTTCTAAAATCAGTGTTGAATCACAACCTGCTTGATTGGTGCTTACGAATGAATATTCACCGCTTTCTGTGAAAGTACTGCCATTCCAATCGTAACTATCGCAGGCTGTTATATCTTCTGTTGATTGATAAGAATTATTTATTGTGAGGAATAGTGTAGCTAATGAATCACAACCTTCAGTATTGTTTGAGCTATAGGTGTATATTCCGCTTTCGGTGTATGTTTCACCATTCCAACTGTAGTTATCACAGGCTGTTACGGTATCGTTTAAAGGAGCAGAACTATTGTTAATATTTAAGATTAATATAGCTGTAGAATCGCACTCTGATTCTTCATTGAAGTTGATTGTATAAGTTCCGCTCTCATTGTAAGTTGTTCCATTCCATGTATAATTGTTGCAAGCGGTTATGCTAGTAGTAGAACTAGTTGAGCCGTTGTTTACAGTAAGGTTAAGGGATACTATGGAATCACATCCATTGGTAGTTGATAGCGTTTGGGTATATGTGCCACTTTCATTATAAACTTCTCCATTCCATTCAAATGTTTGGCATGCTGTTATATATTCAGAAGTAAATACTGTGTTGAATACAGATAATTCAAGAATAGTCTTTTGGCAACTGTTATTATTGTCTTGTAAAATAGTATATGTTCCGCTTGTATCGTATGTTATTCCATAGAATTCATATGCTTCACAAACAGAAACGTTATCGTAAGTTATATTAGTGATTTCATTAATTTCTAATGAAAGTGTAACAATTGAATCACATCCATATGAATCGGCAAGTATATAGGTCGCTTCATTATTACTTTCATCGTACGTAATTCCATCAATCCAAGTAAATTCTCCACAATGTTCTTGAAAATCTATAACATTTGATATTCCTCTTATGGTTAAGTCTAGCCTACTAAGGCTATCACATCCATTAGAGCTAGTGAATATTTCTTCATAAATATCACTTTCTGAATAGGTTGTTCCGTTCCAGACATATTCTTCACAGGCGGTTATATTCGTTGTAGTTATTGAGGTATCTAAAAGGGTTAGGTTTAGTGTAATGATTGAGTCACATCCATTTGAAGAGTCAAAAATTACGGTCGCAGTATTGTTACTCTCAAAATAAGTTACACCATCAGTCCAAGTGTATGAGCCACAATGCTCTTGTGTATCAATAGTGTAACTATTGTTGATGATTTGTAAATGTAATGTGTCTTTAATGCATCCGTTAGGGCTATTGTAAATATACGTTCCGCTAGCATCATATACGCTGCCATTCCAACTGAAATTATTACAAGCTTCGACAGTGTCGTTTGATGAGCTGAAATTGTCCATGATTGTTAAGTCAAGATTGACAATTGAGTCACAGCCAAAGGAATCTGTGAGAGTATAGGTGGCTGAATTATTACTTTCATCATATGTAATTCCATCAATCCAAGTGAATGATTGACATTGAATCTGGAAGTCAAAAACATTTGAAATTTCTCTGACAATTAAATTTAGAGTTATCAAGCTATCACATCCATTACTAGCTGTGGATACTTCTTCATATATGCCGCTAGTAGTATATGTTGTTTCATTCCAAGTATAGCTGTTACACGCAGTGTCAGAAATAGTATTAAGAGAGGTTTCGAGAATATCTAGGTTTAGGGTAATTACTGAATCACAGCCATTAGCAGCGTCTAAAATGATACTCGCAGAGTTATTATCTTCTGAATATGTTATGCCATTTAGCCACATGAAAGATTCGCAGTGTGTTTGCGAGTCTATCGAATAGCTGTTTTCGAGAATTGTTAGATTTAAAGTTTCGTTGATACATCCGCTTTCATTAGTAAATGTGTATGTACCGCTTGAATTATATGTTGTTCCATTCCAATAAAAAGAATTGCATGATTCAATAGTATCTGCCGGAAAGTTTAAACCTTCCGAAATGGTTAGGTTTAAAGTTATTATTGAGTCACAGCCGATGGTATTTGCAAGAGTGTATGTAGCTTCAGAGTTACTTTCTGTATATGTTACGCCGTCTACCCATGTAAAAGGTGAGCAGTGTTCTTGAATGTCAACAGCGTATAAGTGCTCGTCTAATTGTAGTATTAGCCTAGCTGTGCTGTCGCAGACTTCAGAATTAGAAAATATGGCATCGTATGTTCCACTTTCTGTATAGTTTGTTCCGTTCCATTCGTATTCTTGGCATGCTGATATGCTTGTTGTTGATAGTGGTGAATCAATAATCGTGAGGTTTAAAGTGGCTGTTGAATCGCAGCCATCAGAACTAGAAGTGATAAAGTTGTAAGTTCCACTTTCGGTATATGTTGTCCCATTCCAAAGAAATGATTCGCAATGCTCTTGATTATCAATACTGTTTGCTGAATTGTTTATTGTTAACTCTAGAGTTTCTATTCCACAGCCTTGATCATATGAGTTATAGTAGTAATAGATTCCGCTTGTATTGTAAGTAGATCCTTTCCATTCGTGGCTATCGCATTTTTCTTCATAATATGTTAATGATGGAGAACTCGGAATTATAGTTAAGTCTAAAGTGATGATGGAGTCGCAACTGCTAGAGCTAAATATAGTATCAACGGCTTCAATACTATTGCTAACGGTGTATGTTATTCCGTTGATCCAAGTGAAAGAATCACAGTGATGCTGAAAATCAATTTCGTAACAGAATTCATCCTCTTCTGAGTCTAAGCTAGTGATTGCTAGAATATCATTAGAAATATATAACGTAAAAAATAGGATTAAGAGTTTGATTTTTGGATTCATTCTAGATTACGATTAAGTTCTTGTAAATTCTACACTATCAAATTTACAAAAAATAGTGTTAAATCATGTAGCCAATAGATTTTTTCATCAATTAAAACCTTTTTTTTATGCAAAAATTATAAATCAATCAAAAAACATAATATATTTACATAAAATTATAACCTTATGAAGACCTTAGTACAAGTTTCATCACTTTTGTTTGTGTTTTTAATTTCCTCATGTGATTTTAAAGAAGATTATGAATTGCCGAGTTGGGATATTGAGGCCTCTGCACCTATAGCTACGAGCAGTGTCAGTTTTGATGATTTGCTCGGAGACACCACACTTTCAATAGATACACTTGGTGATAAAAGCTTAGTTTTTGTTTATCAAAAGGATTTGGTAGAATATAATTTTGATGAAATTGTTGAGCTAAATTCAATTTCAATTAATAGATCAGAAGACCTAGGTAATGTGGATATTGATGATGTGTCTTTTTCTGATGGCGCAGCTTTACCTGCTACTCTTCAAAACTCTGCAGGTTTTCCGCTAGATAGCCCTTTTGAAAATGTTATCACAAATACATTAGAGTACGATGCAACAGATGATTTTTATTCCATAACATTTGCTGATGGTATAATAGAGTTGGCGATTAAAAATGAATTTAGTTTTGATTTAAGCAATATCAATATTACAGTTCAAGCTCAATCACAAGATATTAATTTTGATTTTCCATATCTTTCTGCTGGTCAAACGGATACACAAACTAAAGATTTATCGGCAAAAACGTTGGACGGATTGATTGAGGTTTCTATTACCAATGTTGATATTCCTAGTCAAAATAATTTATTTAATTTTTCTTCTCAGGATTCTCTTCTTTTGTTTGTTGCTATCAATGACATTAATTTTGATGAAGCTGATGTTGTTTTACCAAGCCAAGAGTTGATTAATGAGGATACTACATTTGTTTTTGATGCAGGTGGAGCCTTATTAAATAGAGTTAAGATGAGTAGTGGTGAAATTAATATGGATATTACTAGCACATTAAAAAGTGTATTAAAATTTGAATATAACATTCCTAATGCTACTCTAAACGGTGTGCCTTTTTCAGTTTACAGAGAAATACCAGCGGAAGGTTCCATAAACGAAACTATTTCTTTAGCAAATTATGAGTTTGACTTAACAGGTCAAGATGGTAATCAAACCAATACCATTTATGTTGAATCATATGCTAGAATAGATTCTACCGGTGAGCAAGTTTCTATTTCTGTTGAAGATGGTGTTGAAAGTTCAATTTCTATTGAAAATATAGCGCCTTCAGCAGCTTGGGGCTTCTTGGGTCAAGACACCATCACTGAAAGTCGAGAAACCTCATTTTTAGATTTAAGCGCTCTGAAAGGTGATATTGACTTCGAGTTTGTTGAAGTGAAAATGGTTACCGAAAATAACTTAGGTGTTGCTGCTGATTTACATGTTATGAAAATTGAGAGTTCGAGCAATACATCTTCTATTGAATTAGAAAGTCCATTATTGGCTTCGCCTTTCACTATAGCACCAGGAATTGAAAGTTTAGATCCTGCTAATCCAGTATCTCCAACAATTACAGAAATTATTTTTGACGAATCTAATTCTAATATTGATAAAATTGTAGAAAGTAAGCCTAATAGTATAGCCTTTGATTTTGAAATGGTTGTGAATGGAGATAATAATAACCAAAATGATGGTTTTATTTATCTTGACTATGGCGTTAGTTCAGAGTTGCAAATCGAAATACCTGTATCGATGAAAGCGTCAAACATGGTAATGAAAGATACTGTTGATGTTAGTTTGTCTGTTCCAGAGATTATAACAGATGGTTCATTTACAATCGTAGTTAACAACGGATTCCCTTTTGATGCTGAAATCAAGATGGAGCTCATGAATAATGCAGGATTACTTTTAGAAACGTTGGAAAGTGAAAATATTGTTAGAGCTAGTGAGGTTGATATTGATGGTGTAACAGTAGCGTCTACTAATAGTGTTCTTAAGTTTCCTTTCGAAGATTTAAGTGTGCTTTTAGCTCGAACAAAAAAAATAGGAATAGAGATTACTTTAAACACACAGCCTAGCGAACAATTTGTCAAGCTATATAGTGACTATTCTATTGACATGACAGTGATTGCTAATTTTGAAAAATTAATAAGTCAGACAATTTTAGAATAGTATATATTCAAAATTTAAGACACTTTACATACAGATGATGAAAAACATAGCCTTAACATTCAGTTTGTTTTTACTGCCACTTATTTCACTGGCTCAAGACAAATATAGTGTTGAATTGAATTCAGATATTGGATTGTACAATACGGCATTAGATGCTCAAACATTACTCAATTCCTTTGACTATATCGACGATGACCAAAAACAAGCCATACTAAGAAATATGGATGATGAAAATTATTTCTACGTTGACATTAATAATGTTATAAAATTTTCAAATAAAAAAGGATTGAGTTTAGCATTTGGAAATCATGTGACTTCCTATGGAATATTTGACGGTGAGATTGTTCGTCTAGCTCTTTATGGCAACACTAATTCTTCTGGTGAGAGTTTTGATTTAACACCAGTAGAGGGTAAGTTCTTTCATTATTCGGATATTACCTTAGGTTTTAAGCTTACAGAACAATTATCATCCTCTGTCTCTTTGATTGCAGGGCATCAATTTGTCTCTGGTGAATTTTCAAAATTAGACTTTTCAACAGCAGAGTATGGTCAATCTATTTCCTATGATATGGCCTTAGAAGGAATTGAAAGTGTACCTGTGCGTTATATTATTGATAATAGATCCGATCTCATTAAGCTCAAAGGCATAGATGAATTATTAAAAAGTGCTGGTAGAGGTTTTTCTGTTGGTTTTGATTATCAAGGTGAAATCTATGATGGCGAATATACCGTTTCTGTTAAGGATTTAGGCTTCATTGTGTGGGACGAGACAACTCGCCACTTTGATGTTGAAGCTGATGACTTGATAGTACCATTGGAAGTTTCTGATTTTTCTGAAATTGAATCTAGTTATTTTACTGCTGAGTTAGATACTATAAGAGATTTAATAAATCCATATAGTGAAAGCTATACATTTGTTCTTCCAACGCGATTAAGTGGAGTTTTTAGTAAAGATATTATTGGAAATCAATATACCGATAGATATACTCTATCTCTTGATCATAGGTTTGGGATGTACCCACAGCCTAGAATTGCTGCTGATTTTCATAAAAATATTAAAAACCACGAGTTCGTATTAGGTTATCACCTAGGAGGTTTAGAAAGAAATGGACTGCAATTCAAATACAATTATAAGTCTGAGTGTATCCATTTTCAATTATTTACGCGACAAGCTAGTGTATTTGACCTTAATTCTATGTATGGTATAAACGTTGGAGTTGGCTTGAAATTTCTTTTTGATAAAAAAGATAAAGAAACGCCAGAGAAATAGACTTGATCTTCATTATTAAAAAAACTGCTTAATTTTTGAGGTGTTTTTTCGCACTAAAGTGCCTATGCTTCCAATTTTATTCTTTCGAATTGCTTTGTAATCTTCACAAGTTTTTAAGAGAATATTTTTAAGGTTTTTGTTACTGACTCCACCTACTCTCATTCTAGTAATCACGCTAGGTATGTATTGAATTTTTAAGCTTTCATCTTTAAATAC
>CESO01326273.1_pt1 | contig 19866 bp, 17 predicted proteins | sample 356341 | NCBI WGS metagenome assembly CESO01 (sample SAMEA2621812, study PRJEB7988) | marine metagenome | biome: marine biome (ENVO:00000447); feature: deep chlorophyll maximum layer (ENVO:xxxxxxxx); material: "saline water (ENVO:00002010), including plankton (ENVO:xxxxxxxx)" | depth 35 m | reverse complement strand
GAGCATCAGGTCAATTTATCCGCCGCGCCCGAAAAAATGCAGCAACAATGGGTCGAATTGCTTGCAAAACGCGGTGTTGAAGTTGCGCCAAAGCAATTACAAGTGTTTGGTAAAGAAGAGTGGTTCTCGCCGGTCGCCTCGGGCTCTGCCGCACCGAAGCGTATGATCATTTGCCCTTGCTCAACAAGCACGCTTTCATCGGTTGCGCTAGGTAGCAGTAATACCTTGATAGAGAGAGCGGCCGATGTGGTTCTAAAGGAGCAAGGCCAACTTATTGTCGTGCTTCGCGAAACGCCACTTTCGGCAATCCACTTGCGTCATATGCTGCAGTTAAGTGAGCTGGGAGTCACTGTAATGCCCGCTGCACCGGGTTTTTACCACCAACCTCAGAGTATCGACGACTTAATCGACTTCATGGTCGCGCGGATGCTGGACCACTTAGGTCTTGAGCAATCGTTGATGCAGCGCTGGGGTTATGGAAAGGAGTAAATTTTAGTAATGACTAATGCATTAGAAATTAAAGGGTTGAGAAAGGTTTACAAGGGAGGTTTTGAAGCGCTTAAGGGTATCGACCTAACGGTTCAGGAAGGCGACTTTTATGCGTTACTAGGGCCTAATGGCGCTGGTAAATCAACAACGATTGGCGTGATCTCAAGCCTTGTCAATAAGACCGAAGGTAAGATAACGGTATTTGGTTATGACCTCGATACACAGCTCGCTGACCTGAAAAGACAAATTGGTCTCGTACCGCAAGAATTTAACTTTAATCAGTTTGAAACAGTGCGTCAGATCGTTGTTAACCAAGCGGGTTATTATGGCGTGCCACGTAAGCTGGCGCACCAACGCTCGGAGAAGTACCTCAAACAATTGGGTCTCTGGGATAAGCGAGATCAGCCTGCACGTGCCCTCTCAGGTGGTATGAAGCGTCGTTTGATGATCGCGCGCGCTTTACTGCATGAGCCTAAGCTGCTCATCTTAGACGAGCCGACAGCAGGCGTCGATATTGAGCTACGGCGCTCGATGTGGGACTACCTCACGCAAATCAATAAAGAAGGCATTACCATCATTTTAACGACTCACTATTTAGAGGAAGCTGAGATGTTATGTCGTAATATTGGCATCATCGATGCGGGTCGTATTGTGGAGAATACCTCTATCAAGAAGCTGCTCACTCAATTAAGTCGTGAAACCTTTATTCTAGATTTGGCAGAGGGTCACAAAGACATCTCAATCGATGGTTTCGACAGTCGCTGGAGCGACGATAACACCCTCGAAGTTGATGTCGAGAAAGACGCTGGCTTGAATAACGTATTTGAGCAGCTGAGCGGGCAAGGCGCGAAGGTCTTATCGATGAGAAACAAGGCCAACCGTCTCGAAGAGTTATTTGTTCATATGGTTGAGAACGGCCGAAAACAAGAGGAGAGTAGTCAATGAGTAACGCATCGGCCAATATCATAGCGCTAAAAACAATTTGGATAAAAGAGTGCACGCGTTTTCTGCGTATTTGGGTGCAAACCTTAGTGCCGCCTGCAATTACCATGACCCTCTATTTTGTTATCTTCGGTAGTATCGTGGGTGAGCGTATTGGCACCATGAGTGGTGTGACTTATATGGAGTTTATCGTACCAGGTCTCATCATGATGTCGGTGATTACTAACTCCTATTCAAACGTAGCGTCGTCATTTTTTAGTGCAAAGTTTCAACGCAACATTGAAGAAATGCTGGTTTCGCCGGTACCGACGTGGGCCATTATTCTCGGTTATGTTGGTGGTGGCATGGCACGTGCAATGATCGTGGCGGTCATTGTGACATTCGTTTCCTTTATGTTTGTCGATATTAGCATCGCCCACATCGGGTATGTCATTCTGACCGTGGTATTAACCTCAACGCTATTTGCTCTAGGTGGTTTACTCAATGGTGTATTCGGTAAGACATTTGACGACATATCTATCGTACCGACTTTCGTTTTAACACCGCTAACTTATCTCGGTGGTGTGTTTTACTCGGTATCATTGCTACCTGAGTTCTGGCAGAACGTGTCGATGGCAAACCCAATCTTATATATGGTAAATGGATTCCGCTATGGCTTTTTAGGTCAGTCAGATGTGGGTATTGCGACTGCCATGTGGGTTTTAATTGCTTTTAACGTGGTGTTTTTCTCAGGTGCCTATTACTTGCTAGAAAAAGGTAAGGGAATTCGTTCGTGAACCAAGAAGCACGCCCAGTACACTCGAACCAAACAGGTCCTCATGAAGATACCCTGAGTGTCGCTCGTCGGCACTGGGGATCGGAGTTTTTAAAGCCCATACAGGCTCACAACCAAGCCGCATTCGATGCGGTACATGAGCGCGTGCAAGCATGGCAGGGACCGATTATTTTAGACTCGTGCTGCGGTGTCGGTGAGAGTACCGCTAAGTTGGCAGAACAATATCCTGACGCATTGGTCGTGGGTGTCGATAAATCGAGTCACCGATTAGATAAACATGACTTTTACGAGGGCTCATCGCGAGGACAGCGTTACTATCTGGTGAGAGCAGATTTACTCGATTTCTGGCGTTTGGTTGCGGCAGCTGAGTGGCCCATTGAGTTGCATACGATTCTATACCCGAATCCATGGCCCAAGCAGGCGCATTTATCTCGTCGTTGGCATGGCTCACCTGTTTGGCCAGCGGTTGTGAAAATAGGCGGTCAGTTACAGGTGCGTTCTAATTGGAGTACCTACTTGCTCGAAGTAGCACAAGCGCTGACGCTCAATCAGGTGGATGCGTCGGTTAATTGTCTCGCCATTAATCCTGAGCAGGCAATGACACCTTTTGAGCGTAAATATTTAGCCAGTGGACAGGCACTATGGCGGTTAACCGCTGATTTAACGACTGCGGTTACTGCAGTTGAGAATGTGGACAGGTAAGCATATGAATGACGCGGACGATAAGTCATACGCAGAAGTAAACCAAGAGTCGTTGTATCGGATTTTTACGCTACCCGAGGCGCCCGACTCAACGCTGAGCCGAATTGAGAAAGATTTGTCTGAAAACCTCTTAGGTTTCCTTGGCGATCATATCGTGGCAAAAGAAAAGCCATTACAAGATATCGAACGCGACTTTGAGAAAGCGTCGATTCCAGAAGATCCTCAGTTTGTTTCCGACCATACCGAGTTTTTATTGGAGAAGTTAGTAGCACACTCAGTACATACAGCTTCACCGAAGTTTATCGGCCATATGACGTCGGCACTACCCTACTTTTTGATGCCGCTCGCGAAATTGATGGTTGGTCTCAATCAAAACCTTGTCAAAATTGAAACCTCCAAAGCGTTTACACCGCTTGAGCGTAATGTCATTGGTATGCTGCACCACTTGGTTTATCAACGCGAGTCATCGTTTTACAACCGTTGGATGCACAGTGCACAACACTCACTCGGCGCATTTTGTTCGGGCGGAACTGTGGCGAACATGACCGCGCTTTGGGTTGCGCGCAACCAACTGTTAAAGCCGGATGGTGATTTTGCAGGGATAGCCGCAGAAGGCTTAGCTGCGGGACTGGCGCATTATAATTACAAACGTTTGGTGGTATTAGTTTCGGAACGAGGGCATTACTCGTTGAGCAAGGCCGCTGATGTGTTAGGTATTGGTCGTAAGAATTTAGTGGCCGTTGCGACCGATGCTAATAACCGAATTAAGATTGATGCGTTGCGACAGGCCTGTCAGGACGTACGTGAACAAGGCGGCGAAGTGCTGTCGATAGTAGGCGTCGCGGGAACCACAGAGACTGGGCATATAGACCCATTGGCTGACATGGCTGATATTGCTGAGCAATTAGGTATTCACTTTCATGTCGATGCGGCCTGGGGTGGTGCGACGTTATTGTCCAACGATTATCGACATTTATTAAGTGGCATAGAGCGCGCTGATAGTGTCACCATTGATGCGCATAAGCAAATGTATGTACCCATGGGCGCGGGCTTGGTGCTGTTTAAGGACCCTGCAATGGTTAAGGCGATTGAGCATCATGCCGAATACATTATCCGTCAGGGTTCGAAAGATTTGGGCTCTCACACCATGGAGGGTTCACGGCCGGGTATGGCGATGATGGTGTTCTCAGCGATGCATGTGATCGGACGCCGTGGTTATGAACTGCTAATAAATAATAGCCTCGAAAAGGCACGCTATTTCTCTCGTTTGATTGCTGAGCAAGATGACTTCGAGGTGATCACAGAGCCTGAGTTGTGTTTATTGACTTATCGCTTTGTACCTAAACGCGTGAAGCAAGCGCTAACAGAGGCAAATGCGGAGCAGGTGGAGCGCCTAACTCCGCACTTGAACGCACTCACTCGGTATATTCAGAAGCGTCAACGTGAAAGTGGACGCTCGTTTGTATCCCGCACAAAGCTGACGCCTGAGCATTATCACCGTGTGCCGACGGTTGTATTCAGGGTCGTATTGGCGAACCCGCTAACCACCCATGAGATGCTAGGTGAAATTATTGCGGAGCAGCGCGAAATTGCCGAGAAAGCGACGAGTCTACGAGGTGCGCTGCACACTGAGATGCGCGAGTTAGGTTTGATTCGCGACGCGTAAGTTATCAATTAAGCGCGTGCTGCCGAGTTTGGCAGCCGCCAACACCACCCACTCCGCGGCGTCGTCAGAGGCCACCGTCAGATCGTGAGCATTACGCACTTCAAAATAGTCGACAGCAAAACCATGTTGGGAAAGTTGTTGGCTTGCTTGTCGGCATAACGACGTTGCCTGAGAGGCATTATTTAAGTGTTGCTTAACCCAACACAGTTGTTGATAAATAAGGCTCGCCTGCTCACGTTGAGAACTCGATAAGTAACCATTACGTGAGCTCATCGCCAACCCCGAACCTTCACGTTGTATGGGTGCACCGACAACCTGAACGGGTAAAGAAAGGTCGTTCGCCATTAAACGAATCACTTGCAGTTGCTGAAAATCTTTCTCACCAAATACCGCAACGTCGGGTTGTGCCATGTTAAATAGCTTACATACGATCGTTGCTACGCCGGTAAAGTGTCCGGGCCGGCTGGCACCGCATAATATATCGCTGATGCCGGGAACCTCGACGCGTGTTTGTTGCTCGAGTCCGCGGGGATAAACCTCACTGACAGTTGGAGTGAATACCGCGTGCGCACCGGCATCACTTAACAGACGACAGTCTTGCTCCAACGTCCGTGGATAGCTATCAAGATCTTCGCCTGCTCCAAATTGCATGGGATTCACAAAAATACTGACTACGACCTTATCAGCCAGCGTTTGTGCCTTTTTGACTAGGCTTAAGTGACCCTCATGCAAATTGCCCATAGTCGGCACTAAAGCGACAGGATGGGTTTGTTCTGAACGCCACTGGCGCATACTTTTCAAGTTTTTAAGCACTAACATAACTAACCCTCGTAGCTATGTTTTAATTCAGGGAACTGACCCGACTTGACTTGTTGGCTGAACTCTCGAAAAGCAGCGGCTATTCCATCACCCTCAGCTAAAAAATTCTTAGCGAACTTTGGTAAGTACTCACTGTTCATACCGAGCATGTCATGCATGACTAAGATCTGACCGTCTGTATCGGGGCCCGCGCCAATGCCAATAGTGGGAATGGAGAGCGCTTCGGTGACGCGCTTGCCTAAAGAATTGGGAATACACTCCAGTACGAGTAATTGTGCGCCGGCAGCTTCGAGCTGTTTTGCTTGTTCAATCAGCTGCACTGCTTGCGCCTCTTGTTTACCTTGTACCCGGTAACCACCTAGCACATTGACGGATTGGGGAAGTAAACCAAGATGTGCGCAGACAGGGATACCGCGCTGGGTGAGTGCTTTAACCGAATCAACGAGCCAGTCACCACCCTCAAGCTTCACCATGTTGGCGCCTGCCTGCATAAGCTGAGCTGCATTTTTTAAAGTATCGGTTAGCGTGCCATAGCTCATAAACGGCAAATCACTCATGATAAACGCATCAGGTGCGCCACGACGAACACATTCGGTGTGATAAGTCATATCCGTCATCGTGACGGGTACCGTGGATGAACGGCCTTGCACAACATTGCCGAGTGAGTCGCCGACGAGAATACAATCAACGCCTTGCTCAGCCATCAATTTGGCAAAGCTTGCATCGTATGCCGTAAGAGAGGCGATTTTCTCGCCTTGTTGTTTCTTTTTTTGCAGCTTGGCAATGGTCATCGCAGCCATAGGACTATCCTTTACTGAGCAAAGTCATGAGTTCAGAGCGTGAGCATAACACGGTAAGCGGTTCATCAGTAAGCATCGCAAGTTGCTGCAATACAGAATGATTATTCGGCAGCTCGAGGTGCGGAGCAAATTCAGCTAACGGCTGTAGCACGAAGCCGCGGTCATATAACCCCGGGTGCGGTAATTTGAGCGCTTCAGTATCGCAGCGAATGTCATCGAATAGCAGTAAGTCGAGGTCGAGCGTTCGTTCGCCCCAGTGACGAATTCTTTGTCGCCCAAATTCATCTTCGATTCGATGGAGCAACGCCAATAGTTGCTCGGCCGTTAAATCATGGCATTCGACTTGGCAAACCGCATTAACGTAGTCGGGCTGGTCTTGCGGCCCCATGGGTTTGGATTGATAAAGCGAGGATACATTGACCACATTGAGGTGCGTTGATTGGTTAATATGCAACAACGCCTGTTTGAGCTGTTGCGCTGGCTCGCCCAAATTGGCGCCCAGCGCAATGTATACATCACTCATTGCTCTCAGAGCCTTTGGGCTTCTTGCGCGCACGAGGACGCCGGCGGCGTTTAGGTCCTGAGCGACCAGGCTTGTTGCCAATGACTTTGTTGGGTGCTTTCTGTGCCTTAGTCCAGAATTGACTGAGTTCAATTAGTGCATCAGAGCCCTCAATTTCAGCTCGTAACATAAGGAAGTCGTAGGCCGCGCGGAACTTTTTGTGTTCCAGTACTTTCATCGCTTTACCACCGCGCGTACTTTGCAAGCGCAACTGCAGTTGCCAAATATCGCGCACAGGGAGTGAAAAGCGCTTAGGTAAAGCGACGGTTTGGCATTGCCGATCGATCACATCGGCAGATGCAATATTAAGCGCGTCCATCGGCGGCAGCCCAGATTCAACCTCTAACTGTGAGCGTCGCGCTTCCATCGGATACCATAGCATCACAGCCAATAAATACGCCGGTGTCACGCGTTGCTCGTTATTAACACGTTTATCAGTGTCAGAAAGTGCACGCTGAATCAGTGCTACGGCAGGCGACTGTTCATCTTTTAAGTAGGTTTTTAGCACAGGGAACATCTGTTGGAACAAGTTGTGTTGCACCATCATTTCAAAGTTCGCACTGGCTTTCCCTGACATGAACATCTTAAGGAATTCGTCAAACAACCTCGCAGGTGGGATGTTCCTGAGAAGCGATGCCATCTCGTTAATCGGCTCTTGCACCTGCTTATCCATTTGCATATTAAGCTTAGTGGCAAATCGAATAGCTCTCAGCATGCGCACAGGGTCTTCGCGGTAGCGTTGCTCAGGGTCGCCGATTAGTCGCAAAATACCGGCATCTAAGTCTTTTTTGCCTCCGGCAAAGTCGTAGATGCAGAAGTCAGCAATATTGTAGTACATGGCATTAACCGTGAAATCGCGTCGTTCGGCATCTTCTTCGATTGACCCGTAAACATTGTCACGTACCAAAAAGCCTTTCTCATCGGTCTTAGCGATAGGTTGCTTACGTGCATGAGAGGTTGCTTCATCATTGTCTTCTTTGTGATGACCGCGGAAAGTAGCGACTTCAATGATATCCCGACCAAATACGATATGTGCCAAGCGAAATCGTCTGCCGATGAGGCGACAATTGCGAAACAGCTTTTTGACCTGCTCAGGTGTTGCGTTGGTCGTGACATCGAAATCTTTCGGTTGAATACCGAGCAGCAGATCACGTACACATCCGCCCACTAAATAGGCCTCAAAGCCTGAGTTGTGAAGCCGATATAAAACTTTAAGGGCGTTATCGCTTATGTTTTTACGAGATATTGGATGCTGATCGCGAGTCAGCTTAGTTAGCTGTGGTAAACGGCTATTAGATGGCTTTTTAAAGCTCGACATCGCTCGTTCAGCTAGCTTTTTGAATTGCTTGATAATGACTATTCTCCGCTTTACGTCTGCACGCTCAGATAATTGCGCGCGTATTGTACCTTTATTATACGATCATTTGCCACTGTGATTGCCATTGTTGAGTGGCGGCTTTCAAAACTGATTCGACATTATCATAATCTTTGGCTTCTCCTAGAGAGAGCGACAGCACCTTGGCTGCGGCGATGAGGTTATCTACTGCGTGCGCCTCATCAACCGCTGGCGCATGGTTTTGTTTACTCAGTTTTCGTCCATGGCTATCAGTAACTAAAGGTAGGTGAAGCCAGCGTGGCGTCGTTCCTCCGAGCGTTTGCCATAGAGTCGCCTGCCAAAAGCTGGGGATTAATAAATCCGAACCTCTTACAATATCGGTGATGCCTTGCTCTAGGTCATCGACAACGACAGCCAATTGGTAAGCAAATAAACCATCACGACGGCGCAGAATAAAATCTTCTCGGGCAAACTCAACTTCCGCTTGGACGTGTTGGTGACGCCGGTCAAATAAGTGAGTTTTCGCGTTGTCATTCTTGAAGCGGATCGCATAAGGCGTTGGGCGTGGTTGCCGTGTTCGGCAATGCCCATTGTAATACGCACCCTGGGTACGTATTTGTTTGCGGCTACAATCGCAGGCATACGTATGCGCTACGAGCGTATCAAGTACACGCGTATAGATTTCGTCCCGCTGACTTTGGTAAATAACTGTCTCGTCCCAGTGTAGGCCATGGGCATCCAGTTGTTTAAGTATCTGAGTGTCGGCGTTCGGGACAGCGCGGGTTTTGTCGACATCTTCGATGCGCACCAGCCATTGGCCGTGGTGGGCACGCGCATCTAAGAAACTGCCCAGTGCTGCAACGAGTGAGCCAAAGTGTAAGGGGCCCGATGGGGTCGGTGCGAACCGACCCCGATAGCTATTAGACGACTGCAGCTGAATCGGCTTACGCACCGGTCATCTGTTTTTCTTTAATCTCTGCAAGTGTTTTGCAGTCGACACAAAGGTCGGCTGTTGGACGTGCTTCTAAGCGACGGATACCGATCTCGATACCGCATGAATCACAAAATCCGAAGTCATCTTCCTCGATTTTTTGCAGAGTCTTCTCAATCTTTTTGATGAGCTTGCGTTCACGGTCGCGCGTACGCAACTCAATACTGAACTCTTCCTCTTGCGCGGCTCTATCAACCGGATCCGGGAAGTTTGCAGCTTCATCTTTCATGTGGTGAACCGTACGGTCCACTTCCTGACGTAATTGGCGGCGCCATTCTTCTAGAATTTTGCGAAAGTGAGCTAACTGCTCATCATTCATGTATTCTTCGCCCGGCTTCTCTTGGTACGGCTCTAGCCCGGCAAGCGCCAGGATGCCATGCGTTTTCTTCTTGCCCTCTGGCATCATGGTTCTCCTACAGTTAATTCGCTGCTCTTAAATTAAACAAGCTGAAAAAAAGGACGCTACATATAGCAGAAAGGCCACCCTAAGGCAACGCCTTTTCGTACTTTTTGAGTACTCATACAGCCTGTATTATTCGTTACTCAGCATGACAGGTAATACACCGTTAGCTCGTATACCTTGCTCATTGATATCGGTGTTCAATGCATAAAACTCGACGCCTTTTTGCGCTGCATTAATACAGGCGTTTGCATAGTTTGGATCGATATGGGCGGCAGGTTTTATCTGAGCAGCGCCTGAGTGCATACACACGTATAACATGACAGCGCGATGACCCTGTTCGCACATGTGTTCGAGTTCTTGCACGTGCTTTATTGCTCGAGCGCTCACCGTGTCGGGGAAATAACCACATTGTTGCTCCACCAGGGTGACACTTTTGACTTCGACGTAACATCGGTTGCCGTCAGCAGATGTACCGAGCCAATCGATACGACTGTTTTGCTCGCCATAACGTTGTTCGGCAAGCCACTCATTGAAGTCAGCAAGCTCGGTGACAAGACCCCGCTTTAAAGCCTCACCGGCGACCTGATTTGCGCGTTGAGTATTGATGACAATCCAGTCACCGGAAAAGTTTTGCGCCAACTCCCAAGTCTTTGCATATTTGCGCTTGGGATTATCTGATACACTACACCATACTTTGTAGCCTGGTTCCGCGCAGCCTGTCATGGCGCCGGTATTGGGGCAATGAACTGTTTCGATACTTTGGGGTTGTGTAGTAAATTCGATATCCGCTAAAAATCGCTTATATCGTTGGCGTAAGATGCCCACTTCAAGTGGCGTATTAAATTGCATGACCGTCCTCATAACCCTAAAGTAAAACATCGACAAATTAATGGGAGATGATTCTGATGTCTAGTTCAGTCAATGTTTTTCTAACTTTAGATAAACCCGCGGCGTTTCTAAAGCAGTCGGTTTTAGTGAGTCACTCCGACCAAGGTGTCAACATTCATATTGGTTCTGACAGCGTTGAAAACTTACGAAAAATTCAAAAAGCGGGTCGTCACCTCGATAGCCAAGGCTACGCTTCGGTTGAATTAGCTGGCGCCGGTTGGGATATCGAGAGTCAGTGGGCATTCTATCAAGGTTTCAACTCAACCATGTCAGACAATGCGGTGGCTTGGAACGAAACCGACCAAGGTGTCGCTAGTCAGCTTGATGATATGCGAGCGGCCAATCAATTTACCCGCGAGTTGGTGAACTTGTCGGCAGAAGAAATCTATCCGTTGAGCTTAGCCGAGCGTGTTAGTGAACACTTAAAAAGTGTCGCGCCTGAACATGTCAGCGCGCGTTTTATTGTCGGCGATGAGCTGAAAAATGAAGGTTGGATGGGCATTTATACGGTCGGTCGTGCGAGTCAACATGCGCCCGTGCTGGCTGTCATCGATTACAACCCGACCGGCGACGACAACGCACCTGTAGATTATGCGCTCGTGGGCAAAGGCATTACGTATGACTCGGGCGGCTATAGTATCAAGCCGAGTGAAGGTATGTTGAGCATGAAGTGCGATATGGGGGGCGCTGCAACGTTAGCCGGTGCGCTTTCAACGGCCATTCGTCGTGGCCTCAACAAACGCGTTAAATTGTTCCTCTGTTGCGCAGAAAATATGATCAGTGGCAAAGCTTACAAGCTGGGCGATATCATTACTTATAAAAATGGTCTTCGTGTCGAAGTTGTGAATACCGATGCGGAGGGACGACTCGTGCTTGCCGATGGCTTGATGGCCGCAGGTGAAGCAGGTGCTAAACAGGTAATAGATGCCGCGACGTTGACTGGTGCCGCGCAAATGGCGGTGGGCAATGAGTTTAATGCGGTGTTTAGTATTGATGAACAGGCAGCGGCTCGCGCGCTGAACTGCGCAGCTCAAGAGAACGAGCTATTATGGCGTTTGCCTTTAGCAACATGGCACATGGAAAATACGCCTTCGCCTTTTGCCGACTGTGCTAATAGTCGTCCGCAAAAAGGTGGCGGTGCAGGTGGTGCGAGTAATGCGGCAGGCTTCTTACTGCGTTTCGCACCGAATGATGGACACGGTTGGTTGCACTTCGACTTGGCTGGCGCATATCAGAAGTCGTCAACCCCCATGTGGGCTGCGGGTGCGACAGCGATGGGCGCGCGCACGATTGCTGCTACGCTATTAGCTGATTAATAGGTGGTAAATAAGACGTCGTGTTAAACCTACCGATTGATGCAATTAAGCAACCTTTACTCGAGCGCTGTCCAGGCGCTCGAGTTGTTATAGAAGCGCCACCGGGAGCGGGGAAATCGACGGCTTTACCCTTACATTTATTGGCTTCTAATTCACTTCATGGGAATGATGAAGGGCTCATTGTTCTTCTACAGCCGCGACGAGTAGCGGCCTTGTCGATAGCACATTTTTTGGCGCAACAACTCAATGAACCCGTTGGTAAATCGGTAGGCTATAGTATTCGCGGCGACTCTAAACGGAGCCGCGAAACACGTCTAATGGTTATTACCGAGGGTGTATTTACACGTTGGCTACAGCAGGACCCAGAGCTTAAGAATGTCTGCACAGTGATCTTCGATGAGTTTCATGAGCGCAATATTCAAAGTGACTTAAGTCTCGCCTTAGTATTAGATTTGCTGCCATTACGCCCCGAGCTTAATCTACTGTTAATGTCGGCGACACTGCCGGGAGAAGCGCTGAAACGCTGGTTGAGTGATACCACAGCTGAGTATTTTGAGTTGCTAACGGTTGACGTAAAGCGCTTCGAACTCGATATTCAATATCGTCCTCCCTCTCGTATTGAGCGTTGGCTGGAAGAGAGCGTGTCTGTCATTGCGGAAGCTTTTCATCAAGCACGTAAAGGAGTGTTAGTGTTCTTGCCCGGAATGCGTGAGATCAAGTATGTTGAGCAGCGTATACAGGAAATACTAATAGGTGAGGATGTGTCTATTTTGCATGGTAGTCTAGCCGCCGATTTGCAACAGCGGGTTATTCGTTCGGGCGCAAGCAAACGCGTTGTTCTAACTACCAATATTGCTGAGACGTCACTCACGATTGATGGCATTGATACTGTGGTTGATACGGGACGAGAGCGACAGTCAGTGTATCAGCCTCAATATCGAGATAGTATTCTCACGACGGCCATGATCGCCAAATCCAATAGCGAGCAGCGAGCTGGTCGTGCTGCGCGGCAGCAGCCAGGCAGAGCCTACCGATTATGGAGTCGAGATACTCAGCAACGTCTAGCAGCGTTTAGCCCACCCGATGTAGCCACTCAAGAGTTAACTGATTTAGTTGCCCAAGTTAAAGCATGGGGAACAGAAGTAGATGAGCTCAATTGGTTTACTCCACCGAACGACGCGTTGGTCGAGGCTGCCAAAGAAACGCTGGCTGATATGGGGGTGTTGAAAGAACAACGATTAACGCCGATCGGACGGGAAGTCGTAGGCTTTGGGGCCGATATCAGACTGGCGTGCATTGCTTTACACGCACGAAACAATTTGACCGAAGCGAAGCAAAGAGCGCTCGCACAATGGTTAGCGACGTATGAACAAGCTGATAAACGTTACAGTGATAACAATGATATCGTCTCTACTCAACAGCACGCGCGCACCATGTCACACGGAACCATGTGGTGGAAACGCTTTGCGTATTGGTGCCAAGTTTTTGCAATCGATACGCAAGGACCGACGCAGTTTGAGGGTATTGAAGACGCCGTATTATTTGGGTTTGCTGATCGCATTGCGTGTCAAGATAGCGTTGATGAGGCGCAATTGATAAGCGGTGCGCGTATTTACAATGTAGAACACTCGCTCACAAATCGACACAGCACAGCCTACTTTATTGTTACTCAACTCAGCTTAAATGAAAAGCAACGGCATAATCGGTTGGTGGGTTATTTACCTATCGACAGACACTCGCTACTTGGTCATCCGGCGGTTCGTTTGGTCGAACGAGTTACTTACAATTGGACTAAAGATGGCGAGCGGCTCATTAAAGTCAGTGAACAGGTGTGTGGAGCCCTGATTTTTGATAGCCACCAAGAACCCGCCGAGTTAACAAATGAGGCGCTAACTGATGCGTTGACTCATTGGTTGCGGGCTGAAGGTCTTAAGGCCGTAGGCTGGAACGCGACCACCGATGGATTATTAGCCAGACTACAATTTTTATATCGCGCACGACCTGAACTGTTCAATATCGTCCCACACGAAGCTGAGCTGCTTGAGCACTTATCCGATTGGGCATTGCCGTATTGGCATGGCATGAAGAGCTTAAGACAATTAAGGATATGGCAACCGAATGAGGCGTTACTCAATACCTTGACTTACGATGGACAGCAATTATTGCACACAGAGTGCCCAACGCACTGGTTGGCTCCGAGTGGTCGACGCGTAGTCATTGATTATCCAAGTGGTACCGAAGCTGAGCGTTCGCCTAAGGTTGCAATAAAATTGCAAGAAGCTTTTGGGGAAGTTGCATCACCTACCGTGCTCAATGGACAAGTCGCGATTGCCTTAGATTTGCTCTCACCGGCCGGTCGTTTACTGCAACGAACACATGATTTAGCCTCGTTTTGGCGCTCTGGCTATCAGGAGGTTAAAAAGGAGATGCGCGGACGGTATCCCAAGCATCCATGGCCTGATGATCCGACGCAAGCGATTGCGACTGTTAAAACTAAGCGACAACTGAATGACAAGTAAACCTTGGTTAAACTACATTATTAAAACCGGCCTAAAGCTGGGGCTAATTGTGGTCGTTATTGCGACCTTCTACTTGATCTATCTGGATGCCACGCTCACACGAGTATTTGCTAATCAGCGCTATCAAGCACCGGCGCTTGTGTATGCGGCGGAGAAAACACTTCGTGTGGGCGACTCGATGAGTCAGCGGCAAGTGATTGATGTACTTGAACGCTTAAGCTACCAGCGCAGCGGCTCAACCGAGGCAACGGGTTATTTCTCGGTCTCAGGTGACAGGCTTATGGTGCATCGGCGACCTTTTGACTTTGCAGACGGCCCGAAAATGTCACAACGCGTTGAACTGAATTTTCACCGTGAAAAAATTGCAACAATCGTGAGTTGGCCCGATGGGCGCCAACTCGACAGTATTCAACTCGAGCCTCAGTTAATTGGGCGAATTAACTCGCTTAGCAATGAAGATCGCTTGTTGGTGGGTTTAGAGATGATTCCCAGCTTGATGACTGAGACATTGCTGTTGGTAGAGGACAAAAACTTTTACCATCACTCAGGCGTATCGCCGCTCTCGGTATTGCGTGCATTGGTTGCGAACATCCGTGCAGGACGGACAGTGCAGGGCGGTAGCACGCTGACCCAACAGCTTGTTAAGAACCTTTATCTTACGCGCGACCAAACATTATGGCGTAAATTTCACGAAGCGATGATGTCATTAGTGATAGATTATCGCTTTGATAAAAATACAATTTTAGAAACCTACTTCAATGAAGTGTACTTTGGACAAGACGGACGCCATGCAATCCACGGTGTTGGCCTTGCTAGCCAGTACTATTTTGGCCGTCAAGTACAGGAGCTCACAGCTGATCAGGTCGCGATGCTGATAGCGATGGTTAAAGGACCATCCTATTATGATCCGCGGCGGTACCCGGAGCGCGTACGAGAGCGCCGAGATTTAGTACTAAGATTAATGTACGAAAACAATTTGTTGTCTAAGTCTGACTTTATCGCTGCGATTGAGACAGATATCAAAGTTCGCGCTTCACGTCGATTAGTAGAAGATAGCTTTCCGCATTACCTCGAACGCGTAAAAGAAGAGCTCAGTCGAATCAAATTACCACCTAATTGGCAGGAAAACGGACTGAAAATTTTTACTGCATTGGATATTGAAGCTCAGCATCAGGCCGAACGAGTGATGGCGGATGGCGTTCCTGGAAGGGATATTAAGGATTTAGAGGGCGCGTTTGTCGTTAGCGATTACCGCAACGGCACGTTAGTGGCTTTAGTCGGAGGACGCAATGCTAATCAAGTGGGCTTTAATCGCGCGATTAAGGCCCTACGACCCATAGGCTCATTGATCAAACCGATTATTTACGCGACTGCGATGAGCGAATCTGAATCCATGGGTCTTAACAGTCATGTGGTAGATGAAGCCGTTACACTGAGCGATGAACGAGGCAAGCCATGGAAGCCACAAAACTACGATAGTGAGTTTTGGGGCGACATGACGATCTACGATGCATTAGTCTATTCACGTAACTTGCCCGCAGTTCGTATTGGCTTGCAAGTGGGCATTGAAACGCTGATCACGCAGCTCAGAAAGATGGGGGTGGTGACACCGATCCGAGACTATCCCTCGCTTACATTGGGCGCAGTTGAAATGTCACCGCTCGCGGTTTCACGCGTTTTCTCAAGTATTGCAAACGATGGTGTATTTCAGCCATTGAAAACCATCAACGCCATTACTACACATGATGGACTCCCTGTTTATGATAACCCTCAGCAAGTTAAAAAGCGCGTTTTGAGTGCTAAGGTTGCTTATCTGACCCGTTATGCGATGGCCGGAGTGGTGAGTAAGGGCACTGCACATGCCTTAGGTGAAGCGTTTCCAGGTACACCGATGGCCGGCAAAACTGGTACAACCAATGATTACAAAGACAGCTGGTTTGTATCGATAGATGGACGCTATGTGGTGACCGCTTGGCTTGGCACTGACGATAATCAAACGACATGGCTAAGCGGCAGTTCAGGCGCATTACCAATGGTGTCACGCTTCTATCAGCAGGTGAAACCAGAGCCGTTATCGTTGATACCCGTTGAAGGACTCACGTTTCAGAGTTTCCATAAGGAACAAGGGACTCGAATTCCGGATAGTTGCCAGCAAGCGGTGATTTTACCAGCACCGCCGACACCGCTTACCAACAATATGAATTGTGACGCTCAAGTAGAAGAGAAAAGCTGGCTCGAGCGTCTATTTGGTGGTTAAGCTGGGAGTTCGCTGAATGCGATCTTAGCGGCTGCCAACGTGTCTTCAATATCCTGCTCAGAATGAGCGGCAGACATAAAGCCACCCTCAAAAGCTGACGGAGCGAGGTACACACCTTGCTTAAGCATGCTGTGATAAAACGCTTTAAAGTGGGCCATATTGCATTCAGTCGCCTGCTTATACGAAGTGACTTGTTTCTCTTTAGTGAAGAAGAAACCAAACATCGAACCCGCGCGGTTAGTGGTAAACGGGATACCCGCTTCGTCTGCGAGTTGTTGCATGCCATCGAGTAATTGGTCAACACGCGCGTACAATTGCTCGTAAAGTCCTTCCTGACTCAATTGCGAGAGCGCGGCCAGACCTGCTGACATGGCAACTGGATTGCCTGACAACGTACCTGCCTGATAGACCGGCCCCGTTGGCGCGATGTGGTCCATAACTTCTTTTTTACCACCGAAAGCACCGACAGGCATGCCACCACCAATGACTTTACCTAAGGTAGTTAGATCGGGCGTTACGTTGTAACGCTCTTGTGCGCCACCTGGGGCTGCGCGGAAGCCACTCATAACCTCATCAAAAATAAGTACCGAGCTGTACTCGTCACAAATATCGCGTAAGCCCTCTAAAAAGCCAGGCACTGGTGGAATACAGTTCATATTACCGGCGACAGGCTCAACAATAATACAAGCGATTTGGTCGCCATATTGAGCAAAAATATCCTTAACCGAGTCAATATTATTGTACTCTACCGTGAGCGTGTGCTTTGCGAAATCCTCTGGGATGCCCGGTGAATTTGGGACGCCTAGTGTCAGCGCACCTGAGCCCGCTTTCACAAGGAGTGCATCGGCGTGGCCGTGGTAGTTACCTTCAAACTTGAGGATTTTATCGCGACCCGTATAACCGCGCGCCAAACGAATCGCTGTCATGGTTGCCTCGGTGCCAGAGTTCACCATGCGTACTTTCTCGATGGAGGGTACTAGCTCGCGGATCTTCTCCGCCATGGTGATTTCTACTTCAGTCGGTGTTCCAAAGCTTAAACCACGTTGCGCTGCCGTGATGGTGGCGTCTAATACGACTTGATTATTATGGCCTAGGATCATCGGACCCCAAGACCCCACGTAATCAATATAGCGCTGACCATCGGCGTCAAACATATATGCACCATCGGCGCGTTCAATAAAAATAGGGCTGCCGCCCACACCGTTAAATGCTCGCACAGGCGAGTTAACGCCACCTGGGATACTGATTTGTGCTTGCGTAAATAATTGTTCTGAACGACTCATGAACAGTTCCTTAAACTTGTTTGACAGATTTAACGCTTATCGCTGTACCAATTTACCGGACACTCATATTGATCGACCTGATCGACAACACCCAACGTGAGTGCGAACAGTGCCATCCGAATTAGGACACCATTGTCGGCTTGTCTGAATATCGCTAAATTCGGATTTTGGTTCAGATCATTATCTAATTCGTTTGCTTCCGAGCGTGAATCACGCGGTAACGGGTGCATGATGACGGTATTAGGCTTGTAGTGCTTAGTGTAAATATCTTGGTTTAACCGAAAGCGACCACGATACTGATCCGCATCTTGTGGCGACGCGAATCGCTCTTGCTGGATCCGCGTTTGATAAACGATATCCGCATCGACGATACCTTCCATCGTTTCTGTAATATGGAACGCATGACCTGCATTGTCGAGTGCGTCGAGCACTGACGTTGGCATCGATAACTCGCGTGGTGATATCAAAGTAAAGCGGACATTTTTGTACATGGTTAACAGTTTTGATAGCGAGTGCACTGTACGTCCATATTTGAGATCGCCGATCATACAAATGTGCATGTTATCGATAGTTTGGCCATGATAAGCCAGTTCTTTCTCTATGGTATACAAATCGAGCAAAGCTTGGGTTGGGTGCTCATTGGCGCCATCGCCACCATTAATCACCGGAACACGGCTGCCCTCGGAAAATTCAGCGACTGAACCTGATTTAGGGTGTCGCATTGCGATAACATCGCTGTAGCTACTCAATACGCGGGCTGTATCGTAAAGTGATTCGCCTTTAGCAATGGCTGAGCTCTCCATACCAGTCGTTTCGCGTACTTCACCACCGAGCAAGTTGAATGCCGTACCAAAGCTGACCCGCGTACGTGTTGAAGGCTCAAAAAATAAGTTACCAAGGATAGCGCCCTCAAGCACTTTCGTACGCTTTTGACGTCGTGCGTAGGGTTGCATTTTATCCGCAACGGAGAAAATGTATTCGACACTGTCGCGATCAAATTGGTTGACCGAGAGGATGTTGGAGCCGGTGAAATTCATATCTTATTAAGCCCTTTGCCAGCGGAAGTCACTGGACGCTCAGTATACCAGATATTGACTGCAAAAAAATCAGAACGGCTTGACGATCGCTAAAATGACGATGGCAAATAGTAATAGTACGGGGAATTCGTTAAACACCCGATAAAAGCGATGGCTGCGCTTATTACGATTATTTTTAAAGTCACTCAATAATTTAAAACAATACCCGTGATAGCCATACAGTAACGCGACCAGTACAAGTTTAACGTGCAGCCAACCGGATGCGGCGACCCATGCGCTGCCATACATCACCATCAAGGTAATACCAAAAACCAGCGTTAAAATAGCAAAAGGCGTGACAAAAAAGAGCAGTTTTCGCTCCATCACTTTAAATTGGTCATCGACCGCGGGTTGATTGGTCATCGCGTGATATACAAATAAACGCGGCAAATAAAATATCCCGGCAAACCATGCCACCATAAAAATAACGTGTAAGGCTTTAATCCAAAGCAAAGTGGACATAATGGGTACAACTCCTATTAAGCAAGTTCTCGTTGCAGAGCACGACGCACGATTTCCCAGGTGATAATACCGCAGGGCTCGCCATTATCTTGATCAAAAATATACACAGCACCTCGACGTTGACCACTGAGCTCATCCCATACTTCAGATAACGTCGAAGTGACTTTAAGACCTTTAATGGGCATGTAATTGAGAGAAGGGCTGTCGCCTGCACCAATATCGTAAGTCACGATACGGTATTGTGGCAGGTTGTCTTCATCGACATTCATTACGATGACGGTTTGATTGCTCGCTTTCTCTAGTACATCTAACAGCTCATTTTGGGTCGGTTCGAGCAATAATTTAAATTGTGTCTCCATGACGTGTTCGACACCCGTTTTTTGCAATGCGACCGCCACAGGGGGAATTTGATAAGGCAGATCTTGTAATTCTAACTGTGCAATAAAAACAGACTTTGACCTAAACAACTGGGATGAAATCAAATACGCAGGGACGATCACCAACATGGCCGGCACGATAATTTCAACACTGCCTGAGAGCTCCACGATGGCGAGTAGAGCGGCCATGGGCGCGTGAATAC
>CESO01038812.1_pt1 | contig 19941 bp, 18 predicted proteins | sample 356341 | NCBI WGS metagenome assembly CESO01 (sample SAMEA2621812, study PRJEB7988) | marine metagenome | biome: marine biome (ENVO:00000447); feature: deep chlorophyll maximum layer (ENVO:xxxxxxxx); material: "saline water (ENVO:00002010), including plankton (ENVO:xxxxxxxx)" | depth 35 m | reverse complement strand
AAAAAACAATTATACCTTGATTTATAAAAATTTTCTGCTCAGTATCTATAATATTTTATTTAAAACATAAAAGGCACACACTCATCCTAAATCATTTTAGTCTTGAATACTGCAATTGCTGTCAATATAATTGACTAAAGGCGCTCGAACACTAACTTTTATCTATTTGTAGTTAATATGAATTTTGACATAGTGCATGCCGCTTTTAGCATCTTCTTCCGCCAAGATATTGTTCTTTTTAATAGTCTTAATTTTATAAACTCTTTTATAACCATTTGGATAAATTTCAATTAAATTTTTATTATTATAACTCCACTTTTTAATCTGACCATTATAGGCTCCACTTTCACATCTAAGATTAATCATCCTATCATTTACAGCATGTATTGTAGATGAGATTAAAAATATAAAAATTGTTGATAACTTAGTTTTCATAATCTTTTTTTACCAAATAATTTTTTATATGTCATCTTGACAACTTATTAATAAGTTAGTGTATTAACAATGGCGGAGAGGGAGGGATTCGAACCCACGGTTGATTTGACTCAACACTACCTTTCCAAGGTAGCACAATAGACCACTCTGACACCTCTCCAAAAGAAAATTAATTTTAACATAAATTTACATAATTATAATTTTGATTAATATTAAAAATTCTTATCAATTGTTAAACCAAAATAGAAGTTTTGTTTTGGTGCCGGCTCGTAATAGTTCCCACCAAATGCATTAATTCTTATATTGCTGAAATATCTTTTATCAAAGATATTATTTATTCCAGAATATAATCGTATCTTATAATCTTTATAATTAATATTTTTTCCAAATCTTAAGTTGGAAACCATGTGTGAACTTACTTTATTTTCATTCGCGTTATCTGCATAAAGGCTACCGCTAAACAAATTATCTAATGACGCATATAATCCAAGATTATTTTTCCATAAAAAGAAAATGTTAAGTAAATACTTAGGTATGCCTGGAATATAATTACCATCATATGTTCCAGATTTATTTGTAAAATGATTAAATTTAAAATCAGAGTAAGTGTATGAAAACTGATACTCAATATTATTAGTTAGCTTTCCTGAGCTTGAAAGCTCAAAACCATTTCGTTCAGATGATCCTGCATTTTTATAAAAAGATCTTCCAGGATAGCCGGATAGTTCATATGAAGTTAATTCATCATCTACATCTATATGAAATACAGCGGCTTCAAATAAGTGTTTATTTGTAGAAGTTTTAAAACCTAGTTCATAATTAACAGATTTTTGAGGTTTTACTTTCGGATCGAAACCACCACCGCTAGTACTAGTAAACTCTGTTGTTGTTGGAGTTTCAAAAGCTTTTGATATATTCGCGTAAAGATTTGTTGATTTATAAAGTTTAAAGCTTAACCCAAGCATTGGACTCCACTGATCAAAATTTACTTTTCCTGAATCATCACCATTTGATAAAAATTTATCACTTACGTCAAATTTTATGTCATCATATCTAGCACCTAAAGTAATCTCAAAGAAATCATTTAATTTTGTCTCATTTTGAAAATAAATACCTAGGGAAGTTACAAATTCATCTTGCTGAAACGACATACTACCGCGTTCGCCTGACAAATTATTATATCTCTTCCTGTCATCTTCTTGACGATCATAATCTATTCCAATTAAAAATCGATTTTTATTCGTTACAAAACTATTATTTCTTGTAAATTTTAATCCTCCTCCATAAAAATTACGTTTTAAGTCAACAATACCGCCAGATTCGAATGGTAATTTATTATCAAAATCACGATTTATGCTATATGATTTTAATTCTATTGAATTATTTTTATTAATAATATTTTTATATATTAAACCAAAGCGAATTTGTTTTAGTTTTTCTCCTGCTTTATAGTTTAAATTATTTGTTCTCGATTGCTTTCTATTTAATGCAACATCTTCTTTACTAATGCCACCCGGATCATTTGCAAATGGTTGTTTTGTATAATGTATTGTGGATAAAATACTCGAATAATCTGAAATTTGATATTCTACACGACTACTAAATTGTTCATTTTTAAAGTCACTATTATCTCTATATCCATCAATTGTAGTATTAGAAAAGTTAAATAAATAATTGAGATTGTTACTTATACCACCTATTTTGAACTGCTCTTTTCCTAGATTGTGAGCACCGTATGAATTCTTAAGTTGTATAAATGGCTCCTTACTACCTTTTTCAGTTTCTATAACTATTGCGCCACCAGAAGCATTTCCATAAAGGGATGAAGTTGGGCCACGTATAACATTTATTTTATTAATAGAACCTATATCAATACCATCAACCGAACCTTGCCCATCTGCTAAAGTTTCTGGGATACCGTCAACAATAATTTTTATACCTCTTATGCCAAAATTTGATCTTGACCCAAATCCTCTAATAGAAACCCTTAGATCTTGTGCAAAATTATACCTATTTTGGAAAAAAGTACCTGGTACATGATTTAAGGATTCATCAAGCCCCAATTGTTCAGTGCCAAGTTGAAGTTTATTCTTATTAATATTAGTTATAGAGCCAGGAATATCTAATATATTTTTTTCTACACGTGTTGCATCAGTATCTTCATAATTTATCTGAATAACTAAAGGTTCAGCATAAGAATTTTGAAAAAAAAATAAAAGAAAAATTAGTTTAGCTAGTTTATTTTTTTTATAATACACATTTAAAAAATATAATATTTTATTTGTGAAAAATAGTTTTATTGCCAAAACTTTATTTTTCTGTGTTATTTGAATTTGGCGGAATAGTAAAGTTTCCGGAAGGGAATTGTTTTATATTTCCATCAGTTGATGTTATTTTTGCAATTCCTTCTTTATCAACTTCATCAATGCGGATAATGTTATGAGCAGGAACAAAAAATCTCTTAACATTTTGAAATTCTGTTTTTAGTTTTTCTTCGCTTGGATCAACAACAAGACTTGTGTTTTCACCAAAAACTAGGTCTTCAACAACTATAAATCCATACATATCTGACTGATATACTTCTTTGGAGTATATTTCATAAACAGAATTCTGATTAAAATAAGTTATTTTATAAGTCTGGCTCATTTAAATTACATACACTCAATTATTGCGTCACCAAAACCACTACATGTTACAAGTGTAGCACCAGGCATTAATTCTTCAAGATCTTTGACAATTTCCTGTCCATGCTCATGTTTCTTTACTAATGTTTGCATTCCTGCTCTCACACGCGCTAAATCATATGTAACAGTTTTATTTGCAATAGCTTGAGCAACTCCATTCATTACATTGTCTGCGGCTTTATTCCAACCCATAAAACGAAGCATCATTTCAGCAGATAAAATAATTGATCCCGGATTAACTCTATTTTTTCCTGCATATTTTGGTGCCGATCCGTGGGTTGCTTCAAACACAGCAACCTTATCAGAAATATTTGCACCTGGAGCAATACCAATTCCTCCAACCTGTGCAGCTAATGCATCAGAAATATAATCTCCATTTAAATTTAATGTTGCAATAACATCATATTCTTCTGGCCTTAAAAGTATTTGCTGGAGAAAATTATCTGCGATTACATCTTTTATAATAATTTCTTTTTTATTATTGGGATTTATTATTTTGCACCATGGCCCCTCACCTATAACTTCTCCCTTAAATTCATTGATCGCGAGTTCATAACCCCAGTTTCTGAAGGCGCCTTCAGTAAACTTCATAATATTTCCTTTATGCACTAAAGATACAGATCTTCTATCATTATCTATAGCGTATTGAATAGCTTTTCTAATTATTCTTTCCGAGCCTTCTTTTGATACTGGTTTAATACCTATGCCAGAACTGTCAGGAAACCTTATGCCATCAACTTTCATTTCATCTATTAAAAAATCTAATACTTTTTTTACACCATCTGTATGGGCTGCCCACTCAATACCTGCGTAAATATCTTCAGTGTTTTCTCTAAAAATAACCATGTCGGTTGTACTAGAGCTTTTAAGAGGAGTTCTAGTTCCAGGAAAATATTTTATAGGTCTCACACATGCATAAAGATCCATTTCTTGTCTTATAGCAACATTTAAAGATCTTAAGCCTTCCCCAACTGGCGTCGTTAAAGGGCCTTTTATTGCAACAACAAACTTTTCAATAGCATCAAATGTTTCTTGAGGAAGGTAATTATGTTTACCATATTTTTCAACTGCTTTGTCTCCAGCATAAACTTCCATCCAATGGATTTGCTTTTCTCCGTTATAAGCTTTTTTAACAGCTTGATTTACAACATTTTGCATTACTGGAGTTATATCTAAACCAATACCATCTCCCTGTATGAAAGGAATTATAGGATTGTTAGGCACCACAAGATTATTCTCGCTATCGAAATGTATCTTGCTTCCATCTTTAGGGACAGCAATATGATCAAACATAATTTATCTCTTCTTCCTTGTTATTTAAAAATTATTAAAACTGTTCTTCCTCTGTAGAACCAGTCAATGCTGTAACAGAAGACTGTCCGCCTTGTATCACAGTTGTAACATCATCAAAATAACCTGCGCCAACTTCTTGCTGGTGACTTACGAAAGAATAACCTTTATCTGCTGCTGCAAACTCTGGCTCTTGTACTTTTTCAACATAATGTTTCATGCCTTCTCCGGCAGCATATGAATGTGCCAAATCAAACATGTTGTACCACATGTTATGTATACCAGCCAAAGTTATAAATTGATACTTATATCCCATTGCGCTTAATTCTTTTTGGAATTTTGCAATAGTTGCGTCATCAAGATTCTTTTTCCAGTTGAATGAAGGTGAGCAATTATATGCTAATAATTGATCTGGGTATTTAGATCTAACCCCTTCAGCAAATTTTCTAGCGAATTCTAAATCAGGAGTTCCTGTTTCACACCATATAAGATCAGCGTAAGGTGCGTATGCAAGGCCTCTAGAAATAGCTTGATCTATTCCATTATTTGTTCTGTAAAAACCTTCAGCAGTTCTTTCGCCTGTTAAAAATGGCTTGTCATTTTCATCATAGTCAGATGTAATTAAATTTGCTGCTTCAGCATCTGTTCTTGCTAATAATAATGTTGGCACACCCATTACATCTGAAGCTAGACGAGCAGCAATTAATTTCTGCACTGCTTCCTGCGTAGGCACAAGAACTTTACCACCCATATGGCCGCATTTTTTAACAGCAGCTAATTGATCTTCGAAATGAACGCCTGAAGCTCCATTAACAATCATATTTTTCATCAATTCAAAAGCATTTAAAACACCTCCAAAACCTGCTTCGGCGTCAGCTACGATTGGTGCAAAGTAATCAATATAATCTTTATCCCCTGGATTAATATCTTTTGACCATTGAATTTCGTCAGCTCTTTTGAAGTTATTATTAATTCTTCTTACTACAGTTGGAACAGAATCGTAAGCATAGAGTGACTGATCTGGGTACATTGTTTCCGATGTATTAGCATCTGCAGCAACTTGCCAGCCAGATAAATATATGGCTTCTATTCCTGCTTTAACTTGTTGCATAGCTTGACCACCTGTTAAGGCACCAAGACAATTTACATAACCCTTTTTTGCACTCCCATTAACTAATGACCAAAGTTTGTCAGCACCTTTTTTTGCAAGACTGCATTCTGGAACAAACGATCCTCTAAGTCTTACTACATCTTCTGCAGTGTAACCTCTTTTAACATTTGCCCACCTTGGATTTTCTTTCCATTCTTTTTCTAGCTGTTTAATCTGTTCTTTTCTATCCATCTTCGTCTCCTGATGTATGTAGAAATAATAATTTAAATTATTCTTTAATTTATACTGAATACTATTTGAAAAAATATAGAGTCTTTTCGCGTGCGTATATTACCAATTTCTTAGCCTTTAGTCCTTAAATATTTTAATATCTTTGATAAAAATATAATATACTGATAAAATTCATTAATATTCTTTGAAAATAATTTTAAGAAATCAACATAAACTATTAATATATATGAAAAATAATAAAAATTTTAAGACTGCAGACCTATGTGACCTTCATAGTGATAATTTGATAATTATGCACCAACAATTTAAAAGTTATGGTAAAAAGCACTCTTTTTGCGGAAAAATTAGCACGATAAAATGTTTTAATGACAATTCTAAAGTTAGAGAAGCTGTAAATACTGATGGCTGCAATAAAGTTCTCGTAATTGACGGCAATGCATCTATGGAATGCGCATTATTAGGTGATATGCTTGCAGAAGCTGCATACAAAAATAATTGGTCTGGGATTATTGTTTATGGATGTATTAGAGACTCAGATGTTATAGCAGATATTGATATAGGAGTATTTGCATTATCGACAAAACCTGTAAAAAGTGTAAAGAAAGGTATTGGTGATACAGATATAAATGTAAATTTTTTTGATGTAGAGTTTAAGCCAGGAAATTTTATATACGCTGACCAAGACGGCATTATTATTAGCGAGACCGAATTAGAGCTTAACTAAAAGAAGGTTTTCTTCTGTGGTAATACTTTATATCTCTGAAACTCGTTTGTCCTTCTGCCCCAACACCTAAATACATTTCTTTTACATCTGGTCTGTCTAAAAGCTCTTTAGCTTTACCTTTAAGAATTACTCTACCATTTTCTATTATGTAACCCTCATCAGCATATTTTAGAGCAACCATAGCATTTTGTTCTGCAATTAAGAAACTAACGCCTTCTTTATTTAAATTTTTTACGATCGCAAATATTTCTTCAACCAATTGCGGCGCAAGACCCATTGAAGGCTCGTCCAACAAAATTAATTTCGGCCTTGACATCAATGCTCTGCCCATTGCTATCATTTGCTGTTCTCCACCTGAAGTAAAACCAGCTAAACTCTTTCTTCTTATTCTAATTCTCTCGAAATGATCATAAACTCTTTCTAGATCTTGCTTTGCTTCCTTGGAGTTTTCTCTAATAAATGAACCTGTCATTATATTTTCTTCAACTGTAAGGTGAGAAAAGCAATGTCTGCCTTCGAGAACTTGTACTACCCCATCCTTAACAAGATTATAAGCATCTGAAGCGGCAATATCTTTATCTTGATATTCAATTGATCCTTTTGTTATGGCTCCACGTTCCGCGTGTAATAAATTTGAACAAGCTTTCAACGTTGTGGTTTTTCCTGAACCATTTGCACCTAATAATGAAACAACTTTACCTTCCTCGACGTCCAAAGTGACACCGCGTAATGCAAGAATCACATGATTGTATACGACCTCAATATTATTAACTTTTAGTAAAGATTTAGACATTTTTTTTCCTCTTATTTTTTAGTGTGGATATGGCCACATTCTTAATTTTTGTTTTGTAGTTGCCCATAATGCTGCAAATCCTCCTGGCTCTCTAATTAAAAGTGCAATTATAAATACACCATAAACCATGTTAGAAACGTTTTCTACAACAGCCGTGTTAAATGCTCCTTGGAAAATCACATCACCAACCCACGTAAATATAATTGGAAACTCATATACAAATATTGCTCCAAGCCATGAGCCAGATATTGATCCTAAGCCACCTATAATCAACATAAATAATATTGTAAATGATCTATCGATTTCATAAATCATTAGGTCAACGTTACCAATATATAAAAATGAATATATACCTCCGGCAACTCCACAATAAAAACAACTTACAAAGAACGCTAACAATTTCGTTCTAGGAACGCTTATTCCCATAACGCTCGCGGCAATATCTCTATCACGAACAGACATAAAATTTCTACCAGTGTTACTTCTTAATAAGTTTTTTGCAAAGTATGTTAAACCTAAACATATGACCAATGCTAATATATATCTAGCTGGATAACCTTGCATATCAACACCTAATAAATTACCTAAGCCCCAATAATCGTAAAACTTAGGAGCAATTGCCACAACACCTGAAGATTCATAATTTAAGAACCATGCGTATGAGTTAAAAAACCACCAAACAAAGTATTGAGCAGCTAAAGTCGAAACCAATAAATAAAAACCTTTAATTCTTATTGCAGGTAGTCCGAATATTATACCGACAAGACCAGCAAAAATTCCTGACAACAACAAAGCGACAGGCAAAGACATTAGACCCTCAGGCACTCTAAGCATAAGGTTATATGTTCCAAATGCTCCTACACACATGAAACCAGCTGTCCCAAGAGAAAGTTGGCCTGTTAAACCAGTTAATATATTCAAACCAACCGTAGCTAGTCCTACTGCTAAAATTGGTATTACGTGCGCACTTAAAAAATATTCTGATGTTGTTGGGACGTATAAAAATAAAAAAAGTAGCCCTAATATGACTGCTACTTTATCAAACATCATTGGGAAGATTTCTCTATCCTTAAAATAGCTAGTTACAAAATTTCCTGTTTCTCTATATATCATTTATTTACACCCTTTCAATTAATTTTTCACCAAACATGCCTTGTGGTCTAAACACTAAAAATATTAGTGCCATAAAATATGCAAACCATAATTCTATACCTTGCCCACCAAACAAATCGGCTAAATATATTTCGCCTAGTTTTTCACCAACTCCAATAACTAATCCACCAACAATAGCTCCCGGAATAGATGTTAGTCCGCCAATTAATATAACCGGTAAGGCTTTCATAACAGCCTCGATTAAAGTAAATGAAACACTTACCCTTTCAGCCCATAGTAATCCAGCTACAAGAGCGATAATGCCGGTTACAGCCCAGACAACAGCCCAGACAGTTTGAAGCGGAATACCTACAGCCATGGCAGCCATATGATCATCTGATACAGCTCTTAAAGACAATCCAGTTTTTGTTTTTTGGAAAAAGAAAGCCAATACTACAATTAATGAACCAGCAACTAATGATGCAAAGATATCAAATTTTGGAATTAAAATATCTAACCATGGAACATGATCTGACATAAAAATTGGTGCTGGGTCTAGCAATCCAATATCTAAAAATTTACTCATTTGAAGTCCATGCACATCAGAATCCCAAATAAACTGAGAAAACCCTTCCTGAAATGTTGCAAGACCAACTGTAGCCATAAATAACGCTAATAAATCTTGGTTTGCTAAAGGTCTAATAACATACCTTTCCGTTGCTACACCAAATATAACCATTATGCCGGCAGCAATAAATAAAGCTGTCCAAAAATCTATTCCATTTTCTGTCATCTTTACAAAAGTTAAAGATGCAAATAAAAGCATTGTTCCTTGTGCGAAATTAAATATTCCTGAAGACTTGTAAATTAATACAAAACCAATTGCTACAAGAGAATACATTACTCCTGAAAGTAATCCTCCTACCAAAACTTCTATTAAATAAACCCAATCCATATTAACACCCCTATATTTAGTGACTCACCCCGAGGTAAGCATCTATGACATCCTGATTTGCCATTACTTCTTTTGGTGAACCATCTCCAATTTTTTTACCGTAATCTAAAACGACTACATGATCTGAAATATCCATAACAACACCCATATCATGCTCAATCATTACTGTTGTAATACCTTGCTCTTTATTTATTTCCAATATAAAACAAGACATGTCAGCTTTTTCTTCTAAATTCATTCCAGCCATAGGTTCGTCAAGAAGAAGTATTTTTGGCTCAGCAACCAAGGCTCTTCCGAGCTCTACTCTCTTTTGTAATCCGTAAGGAAGTTTTGAGACCGGAGTTTTTCTTATTGACTCAATTTGTAAAAACTTAATTACTTTTTCTACTGCAAGCCTATTTTGCTTTTCTTCATTTCTTGCTCTTCCAATGTTAAGACCTTGCTCTAACCATGTAGACTTCATAAATAAGTTTCTACCCGTCATTATGTTTTCTAAAACAGTCATTCCTTGGAATAATGCAATATTTTGAAAGGTCCTAGCCATTCCAGCTATAGCTGCATCTCTAGGGTTAATGCTTCTTCTGGCAACACCGTCGTATGTAACAGTACCTATTTGCGGTAAATAAACCCCGTTTATAACATTTAACATCGAGCTTTTACCAGCGCCATTTGGACCGATAACAGCACATATCTCTCCTTCTTTTACATTAAAACTTATATCGGTTATTGCTTTAACACCGCCAAACTGAAGAGTTACATTTTCTACTTTTAATATGTCTGTCATTTTTTTCTCTTATTAAATTTTTATATTTTATTAATATTTAATTCATATGATAACTGATCAATATCATTTACCTTACAGTTATCTTTATTATTCTCAATGGCGCTGAAAACATCTTTTAAATTTACTTCGATGTTCTTTCTCATAACTTCCATAGTTTTAGAAACTTCACCTTGGCTCATAATTAATGTTCTATGAAGAACAACAAATCTCTTAATTTTTAATTCAGACTCCAATGTTTCATTCACGCAGGAAATGTGTTCTTTTATTAAATCTCTAACCTCATCTTTAGAAGCTAACTCAGTGTAACCTGTATATCTAATATTTTTTCTATCTGCCCATGAGTTTACTGAATTTGGATCAATTACAACAATAACAGAATTTCCATCTTGGCCATTACCAACTATTAAAGAAGATTTTACGAAAGGTGAGCAAGATATTAAATTTTCAATACTTTCAGGCGAAAATTGTTTGCCTGATTTTAATGTGACAATGTCTTCTTTTCTACCACTTATCACTATATTTCCAGAATCATCTATACTTCCTACAAAACCAGAATTTACCCATCCGTCGTTTGTATTATCATTATTATCAAGACTCTCTGCCATACAATCAGTTTTAAAAATTACTTCAGAACTATCATTTATTTTAATTTCTGTTCCAGCCATTGCAGACCCTACATTTTCTGAGGATACTGAGTGATCAGGCTGAACAGCGATACACCCGCATGATACTGCCTGGCCAAAAGAATGTTGGATCTCAACGCCTATTGCATGAAAGAAATCAAAGTTAACTTTAGATAAAACTCCATCACTTACAAACGCATGTTTAATTTTTGTTAATCCAAAAACATTTTTAGCTGGGGAGAAAGTTGATAGCATTATCCATGTTTTTCTTATTCTATCAATTACAGACGCATTACCGCCAACTTCTCTTTCATATATTTCCATTAATAATTTGTAGTGACCCATATATCTATCATAATTTGATTGTGTTGCAGACTCAATTCTATAGCTAATAGATGTAATAATGTGTTTGAAAACAAATGATGGAGCATAAAGTATTGTTGGGCCAATTTCTTGCAAGTCTTTTTCGATTGTTTGATTACTTTCAGGGAGATTCAATGACATTCCACTTGCTAAAGATGTTACAAATGTAAATAACAAATTAGTTGGAATTGATAATGGTAAATATGAAACTATTGAATCTTTAGCCGTTAAAGTATTAAGAGAAACAATTTTATTACTATTATTTATCATTGCTGCATGACTGACTTTATATAAAGAGTCTTCATGCTCATCATACAAGTAGAAAGCAATATCATTTTCGTTAATTGCATTAATTTCGTTTTCAATGCTTGAATCATTTGAATTAGAAATAATATTATCGTATGAATTAAGCTTATCATTTTTATAAGTAGTCATTCCTCGACCATCAAGATAAATTACATTTTTTACATTGCAGTCATTTTCAACTGTTAAAAATGTATCAACCTGTTGCTGGTCCTCGGCTATTAAAGTCTCAGCTTTTGAAGAATTTAATATTTTTTTTAACTCTTCACTTGTAGATTCAGGATGAATAGGAACCACTACACCGCCAAGGGACTGAATTGCGGATATAGAAAAAATAAGCTTTGGAACATTATTGCCATATATAGCAACAACTGACCCTTTTTTAATAGAAAGATTTTTTAAAGCATTTGAAAGAATAGTTACTTCAGATAAGTAATTTGACCAACTGTATGAGTTCCATATACCTAATTGCTTATACCTAAGCGCTACTGCATCTGGCTGTTTCTGTGTGTGTGATAGTACTAGACCCGGAATAGTTGCCATTTATATTTACTCTCTCCAAATTTGCTTATATTATTGATTATTAACGATTTAATCGCTTATTATTATTATTTTAAATTTTTTGAAATTTAAAAACAATCAAGATGTGTAAAGTACACCAAACATCGCATTGTGACAAGGTATTAATATTAATATTTACCAATTAATAAATCTATATAAGTATATTATAATGTATTTATTAAATTGAAAAACACAACATATAGTGTTATTATGTCTTCCCAAGTATATAAAAAAGAGAGATTTTTATCATTACTTGGAAAATCAAAAAACGAAACTTATCAGATAAATATATAATGTTATATATTCTGCCAATTATATGTACTTTCGGATTTTCAGGGAGCAATTCTTTTAAATCGGTTGAATTACCATTATCAAAAACAGAAAGTGAATGTTTTATCAAAAAAGACATGTACTTATCTTTAGATAAAGAAAGATCTTTAAATAAGGTTGAGCAAAATATATTTACTAATAAAATAGATAAACGACTTCCTAAATATATTAGATATTTTAAAAAACATACTAGAAATTCAATATTTTCATGGGAGCTTGTAGCTGCAATTTCATATCAAGAATCTCATTGGAACCATAAAGCTGTATCACGAACAAGAGTAAAAGGATTGATGATGCTTACAAAAGATACAGCGAGCTATATAGGAATAAAAAATCGATTAGACCCTAATCAAAGTGTTTATGGTGGTGTGAAATATTTAGAAAATATTTTCAAAAGACTTCCAAAATCTGTACTTGGCTCAGATAGAATTTGGATGACTTTAGCAGCATATAATGTAGGTTTAGGACATCTTGAAGATGCACGAATACTTACTGAAAAATTCGGGGGGAATCCAAATTATTGGTCTGATGTTAAAAAATATTTACCCTATCTAAGATTAAAAAAATATTATAAAAATACAAAATATGGTTATGCAAGGGGTAATGAGCCAGTAAAGTATGTTGAAAGAATACAAGCCTACCTCAATGAAATTTATAATAATAAAAAAACTTCTTTAGCCTCTCTTAGTTTTAAAAAAATCTTTAATTATTGAAGAACATTCCTCCTTTAAAATTCCGCCAATAAATTTTGGCGTATGATCTAATTTATATTCTTTCTTTACATAATTAAATTTTTTATAAAAGTTAACTTCATTTGTATTAAAAGCCCCGAAGATTACTTTATTAATTCTTGCTTCACATATTGCTCCAATACACATTATACATGGCTCTAAAGAAACATATAAAACGGAGTTATTTAATCTATAATTATTCTTTTTTTTACACGCATCCCTAAGCACATTTATTTCAGCATGTGCAGTTGGGTCATTTTTACTAATAGATAAATTATGTCCTTCTGAGATCACTTCATTTCTATAAACTAAAACTGCTCCGACTGGAATTTCATTTTGCAGCCTTGATTTTTTAGCAAGAGAAATACATCTTTTTATGTAATATTCATTATCCATATATAACTCGTAGATCTAATATCTTAATATTGGTATCATGTTTTTTTATTTAGTATCAATATAAATCTTTAAACATTCAAGGAGTAAATAAAATGAACGATAGAATTGTAATGAGAGTTGCAGAATCATTAGTAGCTGGAGGTCCTCCAGGCACAGCCGCTGAACCAGAAATAATTATTGGAGAACTTGATGGGCCTGTAGGAACAGCGTTCGCAACTCTTTTAGGTGATCAAGTTAAGGGACATTCAAGAGTCCTAGCAATTATGAATACCGATATTATGGTTAAACCAGCAACATTGATGGTTAGTAAAGTAACTGTAAAAGACACAAAGTACACAAATATATTGATGGGTACTGTTCAAGGCGCTATAGCGAACGGTGTACTTGATGCCGTAAGAAATGGAGACATACCAAAAGAAAAAGCAAACGATTTAGGAATTATTGTATCGGTATGGTTAAATCCATCAGTTATAGAAGATGATAATTTAGATCACAAAATACTTTTTGATATTCATAGAAAAGCAACAGCACAAGCTATACATAAAGCTATGAAAAATGAACCAAGTATAGACTGGTTACTAGATAATCAAGAAAGCATAGTTCATAAATATTATCAAATGGGTTTAGACGGTAAGATTTAAATATTTATTTTTTTTGTATTACGAAAAAAATTTGAGAATTTAATGAGGCGCCAAGATAAGAAAAAGGTGAAAAACTCTTTTGTATTACGTTAAAGTCTTTTTCAATTATTAGATTCTCAAGATCGTAATGAGAGAAACCAATATGAGAAGAAATAAAATCAGTGTCTTCATTTCTCTTTATTTTTAAACCAAGTAAGATTTTAAATATATTTATAAAAGTTAAACCACTGTGAGTTTGTCCAATTATTACTCTTATAATATTCTTTAGAAAACCACCTACTCCAATTTCAATGGGGACAGAAATAATGCAAACACCATTTTTAGTTAAGAGATTTGCAATATTATTTAAAGCATCTAGTGATAATTTTTTATTTAAATGCTCAAAAACTTCCATACAAAATACAACTTCATAACTTTTATTTATTTCACTATATGTATTATAAACACTAATATTATTATTATTAGAAATATTTTTTTTAACCTCTTCATATCTGCCAATCAAGGGTTCGTATGCTGAAATATCTTTTAAATTTGGTATTTCATTATTTATTTTTTTTAAAAATTCGCCGTCCCCTGTACCGTAATCTAAAATATTAATTGGAGCTGACAAATAATTTTTTTTCAAAATTTTAATAGCGATATTAAATCTACTATTATGTGAAAATTTTTTTATAAAATTTTTATTAAAATTTGTTAAACTTGAATAAGACATGTATTTATTCTACTTTAATTAAAATTAAAAGAAATTATAAATATTAAATTTACTATATCGCCCAACTAGGAAGTTCACTTATTTCTAAGCCAAAAACATATTTTACAAGAAAAATACAAATTATCGTCACAGTAAATGCTGATATTATATTCAAGAAAAAACCTGCGCGTAACATATCTTTTATATCTAATTTACCACTTCCAAACACAACAGCATTAGGCGGCGTTGCAATTGGTAGCATAAATGCACAACTCGCGGCTATAGTTGCTGGTATAACAAAAAATAAAGGATTTTGACCAAGCTCGATTGAAAATATTATTAATATTGGTGCAAAAGTTGCTATGGTCGCTGTATTAGAATTTAACTCTGTCAGAAATATTATTAAAACTACCGCAAGAAAAACTAATAAATATACATCGTAGCCTGCAAAAAAAGTTGCATATGATCCTATCCAGATTGCTAAGCCTGAATCATTAAATGCTCTAGAAAGAGCTATACCACCTCCAACTAGAAGAAGGACTCCCCATGGTATTTTATTTGCAGTATCCCAGCTACAAGCCTTATTTTTTTCTCCAATTGGCAATAAAAATAATAGGATTGCTCCAAATAGACCAATAGAGGTATCATTTAAATGTAAGTCAAAAAATTCATTGAGATTCCTTCTAAATATCCATAATGAGGCTGTAAAGAGAAACACTGCGCCAACGATCTTTTCAGTCAAAGTTGGAGCACCCAGCTTATCTTTCATTACTATTATAGCTTTATCTAAAGAATCTAATTTTTCTGTTGAAACTTTAAAACTAATTTTTGTTAAAAAAAGCCAAACTAATGGTAATAAAATTAAAACTATTGGAAATCCAATCGCCAACCAATCTGAGAAACTTATGCTGTAATCATAATTTTCACTTAATATACTAGCTAGCATTATATTTGTTGGAGTTCCAATTAAAGTAGCTGCACCACCAATAGATGCAGAATAAGCAATAGCTAACAATAATGGCACTGCTAACTCATGATTATTTTTTTTTGATTTATCATAGAAGATATTTATTACTGACGCAGCAATAGGCAACATCATTATTGTAGATGCGGTATTACTAACCCACATACTTATTAAAGCGGTAGTAAACATGAAGCCTGCAATAATTTTACTTGGGCTTGTACCAGATAAACGTAATAAATTTAAAGCAATGCGTTTATGAAGACCGCTTGACTCCATTGCTGAAGCAATAATAAAACCACCAAGAAATAAAAGAACTAAAGGATGAGAGTATGAGCTTGCAATTATTTTCAAGTTAAAAATATTAAATACTGGAAATAAAATTAATGGTATTAAACCTGTTACATAAATTGGTATTGCTTCTGTTACCCACCAGATCGTCATTAATAACGCAACCCCTGCTGTTAGCCACCCGATTCTGCTAAGACCTTCGGGATGATCAGAAAACAAAAATAATGACAGTGTAAAGAGACCGAATATTAAACCAAATGAAGAAACTTTATCTCTGCTAAACACTTTTTATTTTACCTTGTTTTATTGGGATATCAGGGTCATTCAGACAACTTAGTTGTACATTATTTCTTGTAAGCGTCGAAGGTAACTCTTTCGCCTTTATACATAGTGCTATACTTTAATTTACCATCGCTACCTAAAAATATAGAGTAAATAATGCTACCACGACCATTGCCGAAACAGCCAGCCTCAATAGGAAAATACCACTCATTCGTATCTTTACCAAATTTATCTATAAAAAATATCTTTTCATCAAGGGTAACAGAAGTTGAATCGAAAGTTTCCCATTCACCTCCCCCTTTTAATCTAGAATCTAATTTAAATTCTTCATAACAAGTTTCGGCATTTTCACTGAAGTGAATTTTTGTGTCATGAAAAAGAAGTGTTTCTGCATCCCATCTTACTGTAGTTGATAATGTCCATGTAGAATTTGACAGATGGTTTTTAGCTTGTTCTTTAGTTTCAATAGTTACTGAATCTGAACAGGTAAACAATGTAAGTAAAAAAAATAAACTTACAATTAAATATATAAGTTTTTTTGCCATTTTTCGACATTAACATTAATGACATTAAATTTCAATATGAAGTAAAAAATCAATCTTTATTCTATGAAAAATAAAAATCTAATTAATTTTTAAGAAAAGTTTATTCGTTATTCCCATTCAATTGTTGCTGGAGGTTTAGAAGAAATATCTAAGCAGACGCGAGATATCTCAGGAACCTCATTTATTATTCTTGTGGAAACCTCTTCTAAAAAATTAAATGGGAACTCAAAGGGTTTTGCTGTCATAAAGTCAATTGTTTTTACAGCTCTTAATGAAACTACATTTCCATATGAACGCCCGTCTCCTGTAACGCCAACAGACTTTACGGGCATGAAAACAGTAAAAGCTTGTGATATTTTGTCATATAAATCTTTTTCATGTAACAATTGAATAAAAATATTGTCGGCTTGTCTTAAAATATCTGCATAATCTTGTCTTACTTCACCAAGTATTCTTACTGCTAAACCTGGCCCAGGAAAAGGGTGTCTATTAATTAATTTTTTATTAATACCTAGCTCAAGTCCGAGCTTCCTTACTTCATCCTTAAATAATTCTCTTAAAGGTTCAAGAATTTTCAACTCCATATTTTCCGGGAGACCTCCCACATTATGATGTGACTTAATGAGATGTGCTTTGTCAGAGGCTGCTGCAGACTCAATAACATCTGGATATATTGTACCTTGAGCTAACCACTTTGCATTTTTTATTTTCTTAGATTCTGTTTGAAAAACATCTATAAATGTTTTTCCAATAATTTTTCTTTTTTCCTCAGGTTCGGTTATTCCCTCTAATCTTTCTAAAAAAACTTTCGACGCATCAACATATATAATTTTAATATTTTTAAAGTCTTTAAATCCGTCTTGAACTTGTTCTTTTTCGTTCAATCTTAATAAGCCGTTATCAATAAAAATACAAGTTAAATTCTCTTTGACTGCTTCATGTAAAATTGCTGCGGCTACAGAGGAATCTACACCGCCAGACAAACCTAATATTACATTATCACTTTTTACTGTATCTTTTATTTTTATAATTTGACTATCTATAATATTTTTAGTTGTCCATAAACCTTTTGAGTCACAAATTCTATGAATAAAATTTGATATTATTTTTCCATCATCAAGAGTATGAGTAACTTCTGGATGAAACTGGATTCCATAAACTTCTTTGTCATTTAATTTTACTGCAGAGATACTTTCGCTATTTGTAGATGCTATTTCAGAAAAATTGTCTGGTAAAGACACAACGCTATCTCCATGCGACATCCATACTTCAAATGTTTCGCTCAACCCGTTGAAAATTTCTGTATTTTTTTTTACTTTTAATTTTGCTTTTCCGTATTCACTCGATGATGATTTTTTTATTTTTGAATTAAATTTCTTACAAATTAACTGCATTCCAAAACAAATACCTAGCACAGGTATATCTTTTAAGAACAATTGGTCTGGCAAATCATATTCATTATTTTGTGATACGGAATTTGGCCCCCCTGATAATATTATTCCTATAACGTTATTAAAATTTTCTAAATTTTGAATATTATCTGGCTGCAAAACCTCGCAAAAGGTTTTATTTTCTCTTACTCTTCTTGCAATTAGTTGGGTGTATTGAGATCCGTAATCAATTACTAATATTCTTTCTTCTTGCATTATTTATCTATTTGGTAATTTGGGGCTTCTTTTGTAATCATTACATCATGCACATGACTTTCTTTCATTCCAGCATTTGTAATTTTAACAAACTTAGCTTTGCTATGAATATCATTTATATTTGCACACCCTAAATATCCCATACTTGATCTTATGCCACCAAGCAACTGATGTAGTATTGCAGAAACAGGGCCTTTAAAAGGAACCCTGCCTTCAATTCCTTCAGGGACAAATTTACCAGTTGAGCTTTCTGGGCTTTGAAAATATCTTTCACTAGATCCGCTTTTCATAGCACCAATTGAACCCATTCCACGATAATTTTTATAAGTTCTTCCTTGATATAGTTCAATTTCACCTGGAGCTTCTGTTGTACCAGCAAATAGACTTCCAAGCATTACAGAATCTGCTCCAGCTGCCAAAGCTTTTGAGATATCACCAGAAAATCTTATGCCGCCATCAGCGATTACTTTTACAGTTGTGCCTTTTGTAGCGCTTGCTACTTCTGATATTGCAGTAATCTGGGGGACACCAACACCTGCAACGATTCTTGTTGTGCATATTGAACCAGGGCCTATACCAACTTTAACCGCGTCAACTCCTGCTTTAATAAGAGCTTTTGCAGCTTCTTTTGTTGCAATATTTCCAGCTATTAATTGAATTTTTGGATGTTTTTTTCTAATTTGCTTTACGCAATCTATTATCATTTTTGAATGGCCGTGGGCAGTATCGATAACTAAAACATCAGCATCTGCTTTAACAAGATTATTTATTCTTTCATCTGTATCTTTTCCTACGCCAATTGCCGCTCCAACTCTTAATCTTTGTAAATTATCTTTACAGGCATTTGGAAAATCTTTTGATTTTTGCATATCTTTTACAGTTATCATTCCTTTTAGATGAAACTTAGAATTTACTACAAGAACTTTTTCTATTCGGTTTTTATGCAACAACTGCTTAACTGTTTCTTTTGATGCCCCTTCTTTTACAGTCACAAGCCTATCTTTTGGAGTCATAATTGTTGAAACTTTTGGGCTAACTTTATTTACAAATCTTAGGTCTCGAGAAGTAACTATTCCAACTAGATTTTTTCCTTCTACTACAGGTACGCCTGAAATTTTATGTTTTGATGTTAATTCAATAACTTCTTTTATAGAGCAGTCTGGGTACGTTACAACTGGGTCGGATATTATTCCGCTTTCATATTTTTTCACCTTCATTACTTCGCTAGCCTGCTCTTCAGGTGTTAAATTTTTATGTATTATCCCAATTCCGCCTTCCTGAGCGATTGAGATTGCTAACTCAGCCTCAGTAACCGTATCCATTGCTGCTGATAAAAGTGGTATGTTTAGCTGAATTTTTGAAGTGAGCTGTGTTTTTAAAACTGCATCTGATGGTAATATGTTTGAATAATTAGGCACAAGAAGAACGTCATCAAATGTTAAAGCTTCTTGAATAACTTTTAGCATATTAACCTCTCT
>CESO01045353.1_pt1 | contig 20067 bp, 17 predicted proteins | sample 356341 | NCBI WGS metagenome assembly CESO01 (sample SAMEA2621812, study PRJEB7988) | marine metagenome | biome: marine biome (ENVO:00000447); feature: deep chlorophyll maximum layer (ENVO:xxxxxxxx); material: "saline water (ENVO:00002010), including plankton (ENVO:xxxxxxxx)" | depth 35 m | reverse complement strand
TGAATTTATTTCCAAGGTTTGCAAGGTACAGCAGTGAACAAGCAATAGAAGCGACCAAAGCCTATCTCAAGCTCGCTAAAGAATTGGGGTTGTCTCTCACCACCCTAGCCTTGGCTTTTGTGAGCGAGCGGCCATTTGTGACAAGTAATATTATTGGAGCCACCACATTGGAACAATTAAAAGAAAATATTGACAGCATCCATACAAAATTAGACGAAGACACAGTGAAAGAGATCAACACAATCCACTCTAAAATCCCTAATCCATCCCCATAACATTAGGCTTTATTGGCCAACTGACCACAAGCCGCATCGATGTCTTTCCCTCTTGAACGTCTCACTGTAACAGTAATATTTTTAGCTTCTAACATAGATACATACTGATCAATAACCGAAGGTTTGGCTTGTTGAAAAATGCCATCATCAATGGGATTGTATTCAATAAGATTGACCTTACTAGGGGCAAATTTGCAAAAATCAATCAACGCTAAAATGTCTTTGGTCTTATCATTGACACCTTTCCAAACAACATACTCGTAGGTTATTCTTCGCTTGGTCTTGGCATACCAAAATTCTAAAGCTTCCCGCAATTCCTTTAATGGAAATGATTTGTTAAAAGGCATGATTTGGGTGCGAACTTCATCAATGGCTGAGTGCAAAGAGACTGCAAGGTTAAATTTAACGGCATCTTCCGCCATTTTTTTTATCATTTTTGGGATTCCAGAAGTGGAAACAACAATGCGTTTCGGAGACATTCCCAAACCTTCATCGGAAGTGATTTTATCAATGGCTTTTAAAACATTTTTGTAATTCATGAGAGGTTCTCCCATCCCCATAAATACAATATTTGTTAGCTTTTTATTATGAAAAAGACGGCTTTGTTTATCAATGGCAACCACTTGATCATAAATTTCATCGGGATTTAGATTTCGCATGCGTTTAAGCCTTGAAGTAGCGCAAAATTTACAATCTAAACTACAACCTACTTGCGAAGACACACAAGCTGTAGTGCGCTTGGCCGTAGGAATTAAAACCGATTCTACAATAAGACCATCATGAAGGCGCACAGCATTTTTGACCGTGCCATCGCTGCTGCGTTGCATGGTATCCACTTCGATGTGATTAATTGTAAAAGAGGCTTCAAGCAATTGCCTATTTTGTTTTGAAATATTGGTCATATCCTCAAAACGATGAACGCCCTTTTTCCAAAGCCATTCATAAACTTGTTTCCCCCGAAAAGCTTTCGCTGAATTTTGGGTGAAAAAGGCCATCAAATCATCTTTTGATAGCGCTCTTATGTCTTTTTTTACTACACTCACAATGAAAAAAAAGCCTCACTAAGAGGCTTTGTATATTTATAAAATTAGCATGGCATCGCCATAACTGTAAAATTTGTATTTTTCTTTGACTGCCTCTTCGTAGGCTTTCATTACAAAATCATAGCCTCCAAAAGCAGCTGTCATCATTAAAAGGGTCGACTTTGGTGTATGAAAATTAGTAATCATACTATTGGCTATTGAAAATTCATAAGGAGGAAAAATGAATTTATTGGTCCATCCTGAAAATTCATTCAGTGTTGCACTGGATGAAACGGAGCTTTCAATAGAGCGCATTACTGTGGTTCCAACAGCACAAATTCGACGCTTTCCAACTAAGGCTTTGTTGATTGTTTGTGTCGCTTGTTTGTCAACAATAATTTCTTCACTGTCCATTTTATGCTTGGATAAATCTTCTACTTCAACAGGGTTAAAAGTGCCCAACCCAACATGCAGGGTAACTTCTGCAAAGTCAATGCCCTTGATTTCAAGGCGTTTTAAAAGGTGTTTTGAAAAATGAAGTCCGGCAGTAGGTGCGGCAACAGCCCCTTCGTTTTTAGCGTATATGGTTTGGTAACGGTCTTCATCCTCGGGCTCTACTTCTCTTTTAATATATTTTGGAAGTGGGGTCTGACCAAGTTCATTTAATTTGGAGCGAAACTCTTCATAAGAACCATCAAACAAAAAGCGTAAAGTTCTTCCTCTTGAAGTCGTGTTGTCAATGACTTCAGCTACCAAACTTTCATCTTCACCAAAATACAGTTTGTTCCCAATTCTAATCTTACGGGCTGGATCTACCAGCACATCCCAAAGACGTTGTTCTGAATTGAGTTCGCGAAGCAAGAATACTTCAATACGCGCACCGGTTTTTTCTTTATTACCAAACAACCGAGCTGGAAATACTTTTGTGTTGTTTAAAATCATCACATCTTCTTTTTCAAAATAATCGATGAGGTCTTTAAAGTATTTATGCTCTATGGTTTGTTTTTCTCTATTCAAAACCATCAAGCGCGCTTCATCTCTATTCTCTGAAGGATATTCTGCTAAGAGTTCATCGGGTAATTCAAAACTAAAGTGGGATAATTTCATAGGTTTGTTTTTTTACAAGTTGCAAATATACAATTGCCGAATGGGGGTTGTCAAGTAATTGGAGATTTATTTTTATTTAATGTATTTCAACACCTAACATTTCAAGGTTTTTCCAAAAATCGGGGTAAGATTTTGAAACAACCTCAGAATCTTCAATATACAGGTCTGTTTTCAGCGCAAGCGGAGCGAATGCCATGGCCATACGGTGGTCATTGTAAGTTGCGATGTTTACCTTTGAATTTAGGGCAGTGGGAGGATTTAAGTACAAGCTGTTGTCCGTAATTTCCACAGTGGATCCCAATTTTTTAATTTCTTTTTGAAGGGCTACCAAGCGGTCTGTTTCTTTGATTTTTAAGGTGTGTAAACCTGTTAAATCACAAGGTATTTGCAGGCCTAGACAACTGACGGCAATCGTTTGTGCTATGTCAGGGGCATCTGATAAGTCCAATTTTAGACACCTGGGTAAAGCAGTCCCAATTTTCTTTAAGGAAAGTGTGGTACCCTCAAATTTGCTTTCAACACCCAATTGTTTGTAAATGACACTCAAAACAGCATCTCCTTGGAGGCTGTGAGACTTATAAGAAGTAAGATCTATTTGTGTCTGAACGGGGCTCAAGGCAACCAGACTGTAAAAATAGGAGGCTGAGGACCAATCCGACTCTATAGTAAAGGTTTTAAAAACCTCATTTTTAAAAGACTGTACTTTTATAGTATTGCCTTTAAAACTTGTTTGTACCCCCAAATTTTCTAACAACGCCAAAGTCATTTTAATATAAGGGATAGAGGTTATTTTTCCTTCTAGATGTAAAGACAGGCCACCATCTAAGGTTGGGGCTATGAGCAACAATGCAGAGATATACTGGCTACTTACATTCGCTTTAAGAGACACCCTATCGTTAGAGAGTTTTTTGCCTTCAATCAAAATTGGAGGATAGCCTTCATTTTTTATGTAGGTTATTGAAGCGCCCAAGGAATTAAGGGCGTCTACCAATATTTTAATTGGGCGCTCTTGCATGCGCTTGGAACCAGTCAAGGTGGTTGTTTTTCCAACGCGGGTTGCAAAGTAAGCTGTAAGGAAACGCATGGCTGTCCCAGCGTGGTGGATGTCTACCACTGAGGATTGAAACGCAATTGCTTTTTGCATTAATTGGCTGTCGTCAGAATTTGATAAATTATTTATTTTTAACCCACTATAAAGTGCTTGTAAAAGCAAAACTCTGTTAGATTCACTTTTAGAGCCTGTAATTTTAAGTACTGAAAAGGCATTTATCTTTGACTTTTTTAAAAAAATTTGCACAGTTATTTTAACTTGTTATTGGCGTGGTGACGATCGTGATCGCGTTTGGTTTTTAGTTCTAATTTAGCATCAAAAGCGGCCTGTAAGTCTACCCCAGTTTGGTTAGCCAAACACAAAACTACGAAAAGAACATCTGCCAACTCCTCTGCTAAATCTTTGCTTTTATCTGACTCTTTTTCGCTTTGTTCACCGTAGCGGCGGGCAATGATTCGAGCAACCTCACCGACTTCTTCTGTAAGCTGGGCCATATTGGTCAATTCATTAAAATAGCGGACCCCGTGGGTTTTTATCCATTGGTCTACAATTTTTTGTGCATTTTGAATGTTCATCATTCTTAATTTTACCTTTTACTAAATTAAGTATTGTGGCTCTGATTTCAAATAAAAACCTCTAAAATTATTCACGGTTTTTACTGTCAATTATTAGAGTAACAGGTCCATCATTTTGAAGCGAAACTTGCATATTTGCGCCAAAAATTCCCGTTTGAATTTCTTTTCCTAAATCATTTTCTAATTGTATTATAAACTGCTGATAAAGTGGGATTGCGATATCTTGTCGTGCGGCTTTTATATAGCTCGGGCGATTTCCTTTTTTGGTCTGGGCATGCAAGGTAAACTGGCTTATGACCAGAGCGGCACCATTTTGTTCCTTTAAGGATAGATTCATTACCCCTCTGTTATCGTCAAATATTCTAAGATTTACAATTTTTTTACTCAGCCATTCAAGGTCTTCCGAAGTGTCTTCAGGAACGATTCCTAGAAATATCAATAAGCCTTCAGCGATTTCACCTTCGATCTTCTGATCGACAGCGACACTGGCTTCTGAAACTCTTTGAATGACTGCTCTCATTGTTAATCGTATGAATCGGTTCGGTAGTTCACATCTTCGCCTTCAAGAATTTGCAAATACGATTTGTAGCGTGAAGCAGCAATGAGACCCGCATCCACAGCCGCTTTTACTGCGCACTGAGGTTCGTGCAGGTGTTGACAATTGTGAAACTTACAATCAGATTTAATGACAAACATTTCAGGAAAGTACTGATCTAGTTCTGCGGAATCCATATCGACTACACCAAAGCCTTTTATGCCTGGGGTATCGATGATATGAGCCCCAAAACTCAAATCAAACATTTCAGCAAAAGTAGTGGTGTGTTGGCCTTGTTGGTGCATTTCTGAAATGGCTTTTGTTTTTAAATTTAGGGCAGGTTCAATGGCATTGACCAAAGTTGATTTTCCAACCCCAGAATGGCCTGAAAACATATTGGTTTTGTCTTTCATTATAGCCTTAAGCGAATTTAAATTCGCACCTTTCTTTGCAGAAATCTTTAAATAATCATATCCTATTTTAGAGTAGGTTTGAATTAAATCTTCAACAACAACTTCAATCTCGGGGTTGTAAAGATCTATTTTATTAAACAGTAAAACTGCTTTGATGCCATAGGCTTCAGCCGTAACCAAAAAACGATCGATAAAACTGGTAGACGTCGGCGGGTTGTCAGTGGTGATCAGCAAAAAAACTTGATCTATATTACTGGCTATTATATGCGTTTGTTTAGAAAGATTGACCGATTTTCTAACAATATAATTTTTTCGGTTGTGGATGTTGGTGATGACACCGGTTTCAATATTATTGCTTGTTTCTAAGTCAAAATCGACAACATCCCCAACCGCAATAGGATTGGTGCTTTTAATACCCTGTATACGAAATTTACCCTTGATGCGACACTCAAAGAAAGTGTCATCAAAGGCCTTTATAGTATACCAACTCCCCGTGGATTTATAAACCGTTCCTGTCATATTTAATGATGCGAATCATAAAACAAAGAAACAAATTTCTTTTCACTCTATTTTTTAAGCCAATTGTATAAAAAAAACTCGTATTGACGAGCCTTTTTTTATCCATTTAAAATTTGTTTTTGATGGTTGATAGACTCTTGATGAATGGCTTTGAAAAGTTTTAAAATAAATTCTTCACTTAAGTTGTGCTGCTCACCTTCTAACACCATTTTTCCTAAAATTTCATTCCAACGCTTGCTCTGGAGTACTGCCACGTTTTTCTCTTTTTTGAGTTGTCCAATGGCCTCCGCAACAAGCATTCGCTTCCCTAGGTTTTCCAACAATTGATTGTCGGCCACATCAATTTGAGCCCGTAACTTCTGAAGTTCTTTGGTGTAATCGGCTTCGGTGATACTTTCCTTTCTAATTTTCAGATCTTTGGTATACTGAATCAATGTTTCAGGATTAATTTGCTGAGCAGCATCACTCCAGGCATTGTCTGGATCGGTATGTGTTTCAATCATCAAGCCGTCAAAATTTAAATCCAAAGCAGTTTGGCTTACATCAAAAACCATGTCCCGCTTTCCGGTAATGTGAGAAGGGTCGTTGATGAGGGGTAAATCTGGGAATTTTGTTTGCAGCTCAATGGCCAATTGCCATTCAGGATTGTTTCTGTATTTAGATTTTCCATAAGTCGAAAATCCGCGGTGAATGACACCCAAATTTTGGATGTTTGCAGACTTTAAACGCTCGACAGCTCCCAACCAAAGCGCCAGATCTGGATTGACTGGGTTTTTAATGAGGACAATTTTATCCGTACCATGTAAAGCATCGGCTATCTCTTGAACAATGAAAGGGCTCACCGTTGACCGGGCACCAATCCAAAGCAAATCGATGTCGTGCTCCAAAGCTAATTCGACATGGGCTCTATTGGCCACCTCTGTCGCCGTTTTTAAACCGGTTTCGGCCTTTACTTTTTGAAGCCATTTGAGCCCTAGAGCACCGACCCCCTCAAAATTGCCTGGACGGGTTCGCGGCTTCCATATGCCTGCACGGTAATAATTGACATCAGAATCTTTTAATTCATGTGCGATTTTTAACACCTGTGCTTCGGTTTCTGCACTACATGGCCCTGCAATAACAAGTGGATGATCCAGTTGCATATCGTCCAACCATGTTCTTAGTTGTTTGCTGTTCTTCATTATTTGTTGGTGATTAAGAGATTCCTTTTAAAATTGTTTTTATATAATTTGTGTTTTCCATTTCACTTCGAATGGCTTCGAAGTCATCAGATTCCATTAGGGCTTTAAAATGATTTAAATTTTGAATGTACTCCTCTAAGGTTTCAATGACATTGGCCTTGTTTTGCTCGAAAATAGGGGCCCACATTTCTGGTGAACTTTTGGCCAATCGCACAGTCGATTGAAAACCACTGCCTGCCATGTCAAAAATATTGCGCTCGTTTTTTTCTTTCTCTATGACGGTTTTTCCCAACATAAAGGAGCTGATATGGGATAAATGGGACACATAAGCAATGTGCTTGTCATGGGCCTTCGAGTCCATATAGCGAATTTTCATTCCTATGGCTTCAAAAATGTCAAGAACGGATTTTGACAACTCAGGATCCGTTTTTTCAATGTCACAAATAATATTGATTTTGTTTTTAAACAAGCTCAAGTGGGCAGCGGAGGGACCCGAAAACTCGGTTCCAGCAATGGGGTGATTGGCTAAAAATTGAGCGCGTTTTGGATGTCCATCAACAGCCTGACATAAGGAAGATTTGGTCGATCCCATGTCTACGGCCAAAGCCTTTGGAGATAGTCTGTCTAAAATATTGGGTAATAATTTTAAAGCGGCATTTACAGGTGTGGCGAGTACCACCAAATCGGACTGACCGATAGACTCTAGATTCCCTTTTTTATCAATTAACCCCAAATCAATTGCTTCGGCTATATGGGCGTCATTCTGATCTATTCCTTGAATAAATGCGTCCTTATAAAGGGCCCTTAGATTCAACGCGAAACTACCGCCAATAAGTCCAACTCCTATGATGCTAATATTCTTCATTTGGTACGTATTATAGCTTCGTTAATCGCATTTTCATCAGCACACAATGAAAAACGAACATAACCTTTTCCATTGGAACCGAAAATTGTTCCTGGGGCAATAAAAATATGTTTTCCAAGCAGTAAATTGTCTACAAATTCTTCTGAATCTAAATCATTTGGCAATTTAGCCCATACAAACATCCCTGTGGTATTTTCATCATATGTACAGCCCAGCTGAGAGGCCAATTTCCAAACCAAATTGCGGCGCTTTTTATAAGTTGAATTCAAATTATCAAACCAATCATTGGATGTATTTAATGCTTCAATCGCCCCTTTTTGAACACCATAGAACATACCTGAATCCATGTTGCTTTTGACCTTTAAAACATTTTTAATGTGATGGGCTGCTCCAGATAGCATTCCTACGCGCCAGCCAGCCATATTAAAGCTTTTACTCAAAGAATTAAGCTCTAAACAACATGCTTTGGCGCCTTGGTAATTAAAAATACTTTGAGGATTGTCATTCAAAATAAAACTGTAAGGGTTGTCATTAATCAATAAGATCTCATGCCTGGTGGCAAATTGAATTAAGGCTTCCAAACGGTTAGTATCGACGAGGGTCCCAGTGGGCATGTGTGGATAATTGACCCACATAAGCTTCACATTGGACAGGTCCAAAGCTTCTATTTTTGCAATATTGGGTTGCCATTGACTTTCGGCGTTTAAATCATAAAACATAGTCTTTGCGCCCATCAATTTAGTAACTGCGCTGTAGGTTGGGTAGCCGGGGTTTGGAATTAAAACGGCATCTCCCTCGTTAAGATAGGCCATTGAAATGTGCATGATCCCTTCTTTACTTCCCATAAGTGGCAGTATTTCTTTTTCTGGGTTTAAAGAAATCCCGTAGTTATTTTTGTAAAAATTAGAAATGGCATTTCTGAGTTCTGGCAGTCCTTGATAGCTCTGGTATTTATGTGCGTTGGGATCTATCATACTATTTTTTAAGGCTTCTACAACTCTGGGCTGAGGAGGTAAATCAGGGCTTCCAATCCCAAGATTAATAACTGGAGCGCCTTCAGAAATAAGTGCACGAACAGCCTTTAATTTCTTTGAAAAATAATATTCCTCAACGGTGTGTAATCGCTTTGCAACTGCCGTCATTTTTTTGCGTTTTTATAGGTTCCAAGAACCTTAAATTCTTCGGCCATGATGTTCATTAAGGCCTTTGCCTTTTCATAATTTTCTTCAGTATCAAAAGTTACATCAACAAAAAATGCATATTTCCAAGGGGTGTCAATTTTAGGAAGGGATTGAATCTTGGTTAGGTTTAAATTGCAATCGCTCATGACATTTAGCATCGCAGCCAAGCTGCCACGTTTGTGGTCTAACAAAAACTTCAAAGATGCTTTGTTAATATTTGAAGTTGGATGAGGCTGCCGTTCTAAAATCACAAACCGTGTTTCATTACTTTGAATGGTTTGTATGTTATTAGCTAAAATTTGAAGCTTAAAAATTTCGGCTGCCGCTGAACTTGCAATGGCAGCGATTCCTTTCAATTGGTGTTTGTTAATTCTTTCTGCCACCTCAGCCGTATCGCTGTCTTCAACCAATTTAATGTGAGAATATTGATCAAAAAATGCTTGGCATTGCAAAAGAGCCATAGGATGGGAACAGACTTCTTTGATGTCGGCGATGCTTTGCCCAGGAAGTGCCATTAAATTGTGTTGTACATCCAAATAATATTCCCCAGTAATGTGCAGGGCATTGTTGTCTATCAAGGCGTAATTTGGTATGATAGAGCCAGCAATGGAGTTTTCAAGAGCCATTACAGCAGCCTCTACTTTTTTCTCAGTGAGAGCGTTCACGGCTTCTTTAAAAGTAAGAAAGGGTTCTATTTCAACTGCAGTTGCAAAATAATTTTGCGTAACCAAGTGATGGAATGATCCTTTTACTCCTTGTATGGCGACTTTTTTTATCATAAAAAAAAATCTCGATGTTTACATCGAGACTCCAGTTGAAATTTACATTTTTAAATTACACGTGCTAGGCCCCGATTCTTTTGTTAAAAAAGAAGTAATACCAGTTATAAAATGTATAATTTAATTTATTCATGCTTTTTGTTAAATGCGTTGCTAAAGTAAATATTTTTTTGTCAAATTAAAATTTAATTTCTTTTTTTATTTGTTGCTTCAGGGATTTATTATAATACGATAAAATAAAAGCTAAAAGTATTGATCATTATAATTTTTATCAATCTAAAAACAACAACTGGCCTGTATAATACTGCTCAACATCAACAACGGCTGGGGTCTGAATACTGATGACATCTCCTACGCTTCGAATTTCGCCTTCTAAAGATTGTTGTGGATTTACAATCATATCGTGACTGCTCCTATGAAATATTTGAACATGTTGTGCTATTAAATTCGCCCCTTTAAATTCACAGACGCCGCCATAAAACCCTACAGATAATGAATCCGTAAATCCAGAGATTTCAAAAACGGACAAACTGTTTGCTAGAACAGAAAGCGTTTGTGAATTTACAGTAATGTTAAAATCCCCGGAGCTTATATAATCGGAATTGAAATTTTCAGAAATAAGTTTTAAGTTTTCAAAAGTTAAAACCCCATTGGATGATGTTAAATATTGTGTACTGCTTCTTATTTCACTCAAGAAAGGGGTTGTAACAATCATTTTGGTAAGTCCATAGTCCCGAACCAAGTTGCAAGTATTTTGATCGGTTAATTGAAGTTGAGAATCTAAAACAACGACCTCAATATCATTGACAAGGTTGGCACCCGTTTGAATTTCAACCTTATATTCCATGCCTTGTTTTACAATCAATTCGATGTCTCTATTGACCAGAATTCTTTCAAAGGGTGTTACCGTTAATTCTTGAAAAACCGTGGCACCTGAGGCTTGTATACAGTCCCAAGCATCTTTTTGATCACAAGAAAAAATTATGAGAGAGAAAAGTATATAAATTAAATATTTCATAGGCCTATTGTTATTCATTTTGATAACTCTGAAAACTTTAAACATTAAAAACGTATTCCAATTCCAAACTCAATTGCTTCAGCTATGGCACTATGAGATTTAACAGAAAACGCGCCAAACCATTGACCCCCAAAATAATATTTTAACCCGACTCTGTTGTACAAGCGGCCTTCAAAATCGTAGGGATAATAAATATAGTAACCAAGCTGAGCAAAAGCTGATAAATTATTTATGAACAACTCATAGCCTAAGAAAGTTCCAATACGTCTGTAATCCGCATTTGAATCTGAGGGTGTTTCTGGAAATGCAACGCTTCGATAGTAAATCTCTTCTTTTAATGCCTGTGAAAAAGAAGCTTCAAATCCAAATTGAAAGGCACTAAAAAAATTGAACCGCTTGTCTGCATACACTGAAAATGTATAAAAAGGAAACTGCGAACCACCCACAACACTAATTTGATTAAGTCCAGATCGAAATACTAAATTTATTTTCAAACCCTTTGAAATAAATACTTCCTCCGGCAAATATTCAGGAATTATTTCTTTGCTGCCTAAGTCGTAATTTAAACCAATATTAAATGCTATAGTGTTTACACTTGTATTAGGGGCTTTAATATTCCCATTGGAAGCATGAAATAAAAGCAATCCAGATTGAATACCTAAAGGCCCTATCAGATTCGACTTCTTATAATTTAGCATCAGATAAGGGCTAGCTAGCAACTTAGATCCAAAAGCAATGTTTTTTGGGTTTGAATTTTTATCATAGGGATTTGAGGAGATTACAAAACCTTGTCCAACACGTAGCATCATACGACGCTTTAAAAAGTAAAAATTAAAATGGCCATAAAATCCACAGGCCTTTCCAAGAACAGGGTTTTGAAAATCTAAAAACATAAAGGATGCGCCATAATCTGGGTAGTTATAATGTCTATGCCATTCTTTTTGACCATCCGTACGTTGATTCCAGGCAATTAGAGTCCCTTCTGGGCGCCCTTTAATTAAATGTAGTATATCTGGATTATGAAGCGGTACATAGCCCTTGAAATAATTAACATCTACATAACTATTACCTTTGTTTTCTTGAGAGAAACTAAAAAAGAAAGGAGCGCAAAAAAACCAAATTAAAAGTCGAAACATTTTTAAAAATAAGGGGGTAAAAGTACTCTATTTTTTTAAATTTTAGTTGGTTCGTTTTGCAGTAAAACTTTTTTAATAGTGCTTTATTTGTTAAGTTTGCAAAAATAACGAGGACAAATTTGATCTGATTGCAACCTCATTAAAAAAAGCTAAAGCAGTATAAACTACTTCACTAGCCTTGCAATCTTCTTTTTGTTTTCATAAAATTATTTTATGAGTTATTTATTTACATCCGAAAGTGTCTCTGAAGGACACCCAGATAAAGTGGCAGACCAAATTAGCGATGCAATTATCGATCATTTTCTTGCCTTTGACCCGCAATCTAAGGTGGCTTGTGAAGCTTTGGTAACTACAGGGCAGGTAATTTTAGCGGGGGAAGTCAAATCTAAAACCTATTTGGATGTGCAGAAAATTGCACGAAACACCATTAATAAAATTGGTTATACTAAAGGAGAATATATGTTTGATGGAAATTCTTGTGGGGTTCTATCAACAATTCACGAACAATCCGAAGACATCAACCGGGGGGTCGATAAAGCCACACCTGAGGCACAAGGAGCAGGGGACCAAGGTATTATGTTTGGTTATGCAACCAACGAAACTGAAAATTACATGCCATTGGCACTTGAACTTTCCCACTGCATATTAAAAGAACTTGCAGCCTTGCGCCGTGAAGATAAAGCTATTCGCTACCTGCGCCCAGACTCAAAAAGTCAGGTCACGATTGAATACAGTGATGACAACGTCCCGCTTCGCATCGATTCTGTAGTTATTTCTACCCAACACGATCCATTTTTAGCGGATGAAAAAGCCATGTTAAACTCCATTGAAAAAGATCTAAAAACGATTTTAATACCACGTGTTGTTGCAAAACTACCGCAAAGCATTCAAGTGCTTTTCAATGATAACATCAACTACCACATCAACCCCACTGGGAAGTTCGTAATTGGAGGCCCTCACGGGGATACTGGACTTACTGGAAGAAAAATTATTGTAGATACTTACGGAGGAAAAGGAGCTCACGGCGGGGGTGCTTTTTCAGGAAAAGACCCTAGCAAAGTAGACCGTTCAGCTGCCTATGCGATGCGCTACATTGCTAAGAACATGGTTGCTGCTGGTCTCTGTGATGAAATCCTAGTCCAGGTAAGTTATGCCATTGGGGTGGCTGAGCCTATGGGGGTGTATGTAAATACATATGGTACAGCCCATGTCAGCTTAATTGATGGAGATATTGCGCAAAAAATTACTGAACTCATTGACTTAAAACCAGCTGCCATTGAAAAGCGGCTCAAACTGCGAGCTCCCATATATTTAGAAACCGCAGCTTATGGTCATATGGGGCGAACCAACCGCACAGTTGAAAAAAAGTTTGAACAACCCAATGGTGAAAGTAAGCTGATGAATGTGGAACTTTTTACGTGGGAAAAACTAGACCTCGTTCCCGCGATTAAAACCGCATTTAATTTATAAGCGACGCCAAAAGTTTAGATTAAAGCACATATCGTATTCGAAATGTGATGAACCGCGGTTGAATAAAATACTCTGTTGCACTGACCGATATATTACCTGCACTACTCTGGTTCTGCGAACGCGTATCCAGCAAGTTGGTCGCCTTGATTTCATATTCAAATTTAGCATCTTCGTCTTTACGATAAGATAAAGAGGCATTCCAAAACTCAAATGTATTAATGGTTCCGGTCTCGTCGCTGAAATCATTAAAGGAATAATCCGTTTTAAAAGTAAATGCTTTCAAAAACAAAGCATCGAGTTCAACTGTTGGGCTTTTGGTGAAGAATTTGGTGGTGTTTTGTCCCAAATTGTTGTCCTGAATGGTGTAACGGTAGCTTAAATCTAGGTTAGGTGCCGTTCTAAAATTGGTACGTAGCTGCGCGCGGTAAGTCTGAGAAAACGTTTCGTTTTCCGAACGGCGGCCTTGAATAAATTGATTGAATTTAGAATAATTGAAATTTGCGCGGAGCGTACCTCTGATTTTCCCAAACGTGCGCTGAAAGCGGCCATTGGCTGTAATACTTTCGTCAGCAAAAGGAGAATTAAATGGGGTAGAGACCCGAATTACACCGCCAGGTGTAAACAAAGATTCCGTACGGATGTTGTCTATGCTTTTGTTATAATTAAGACTGGCGAAGACATTGGTGTAATTAAACATATTAAAGCTGTAATAAAACAAACTAAGATTGTGTGACAATGCATTTTCTAAGTAGGGGTTACCAGAAAACAAAGAATTATAATTGTTTAGTACCAAGCCACTCGCAAAATTAGATACGTCTGTAAACTGGTTTTGCATTCGGTAGTTCAAAGTTAATGTCTCACTTTTTTTAAGCTCTATGCGCACGTTTAAGTCCGGAAGAAACCTAAAAAAGTTATCCGTCACTTTTTGTCCAAACTGCGTATTAGTTACATTGTAAACATGGCCAGAAACTCCTGGAGTAAATGTGAAAATACCTGTTTTCAATCGGTAATGAAGTCCTAAATATAAATCGGCAAATTTGTAGTCAATTGCGTTTACATCTGAAGCATCGTTCGCACTCGGCGAGGTGTCCAAACGGGAACCATCATCCAAGAATTGAAAAATATTAGAGTCAAATTTTTGATGGCTCAAAATCGTTCCTAAGGTAAAATTTAAATTGCTCTTTTTATTGAGAATTCGCCAATAATCAAGTTTGGCATCTAATTGATTAGATTGGACGCGCTTTTCTTGCGCTAAATTATAATTGCTCTGCGTCTCGTCTAACCCTAAATTAGCCGCCGTACTGTCGTAATTGAACTTATCTTCTAAAATAGCATTGTAAAAAGGGTCTTCGTCTTTGATTACATGCTGTGCCTCTAATGCAAAGATGTTATTCTCGCTAAGTGTGTAATAGTAATTTAAATTTTGACTTACGTTGAATGGTGTGGCTTCTTCTAGCTGATCAATCGAGCTGTTAATTGAAGAGAAAAATCTTTGATCTTGTTCGGTTTTTGACATCTGTGCGAAAACCTCGTAGTCCATTTGATTGTTCGCATCGGGTTGGTATTTTGTAGAGAGTTTAAGCATCCCTAAATTATTTTCTTGAAAGGTGTTGCTTTCCGTTTCCTCATTTGGGATTCCAATACCAGCATCCGTGTACTGAATAAAGCGGTTTTGCTGCAATTCATTTCGGCTGTTGGAAAAAATAGCAAAGCCTCCGAGATCAAGTTCGCTTTTTGGTGACCAACTGAAATTAGCAGCCCCAAATTTTGTGTTGATGCCCTTAGCGCGGTTGTTCTGAAGCGTTAAAGCACCAATATCATTGCTCCCTAAATTCAAATTTGTTCCGCTACTTAGACTAGGTCTCTTAAAGCCACCCGTAAAATTAAAATAATCCCGCCTTGTAAAAGCAACTTCGCCTATGTTGTTTAAATCGCCAATAAAATTAATGCTGTACTCAGGACTGTAATAAAAAAGTTTGGGTTGAATCAGGTATAATGATTCAACACTTGGATGTACTTCTGGCTCCCCAGCTCCGGCCAATACATTTCCAAACCAAAAATTCTTTTTCCCTTCTTTAAGTTTGATGTTAATGGCAATATTATCTTGGTTGTTTCTGACACCACTGAGCTGGCCTACCTCAGCATAATTTTTCAAAACTTGGACCTTATCTACCGCGTTGGAAGGGATATTTTTAGTGGCTAATTTACTGTCTCCATCAAAAAAATCTTTGCCTTCAACCATGACTTTGGTTACTACTTTTCCTTCCACCTCTACTTGGCCATCGTCGTTGATTTCAACTCCAGGTAAATTCTCTAAAACATCTTCTAATTTGCGTTCTGTTCCTTTGTTAAATGAATCTGCATTATAGGTGAGTGTATCGCCACTAACGGTGACTGGCATTTCGTAAGTCAATTCCACCTCATCCAAGGCATTATCTTCTTGCATAACAAAATTTTGAGTAACATCATCAGAGACCGTTTCCAAGGCCTGACTCAAAGATTTCATACCGATATAACTCACTTGAATGGTGTATTGAGAATTCTTTTTTAGATTCAATCGGAAGCGACCCTCCTCGTTGGTGATGCCATAAGAATCCAAAGCACTAGTCGCTTTATTAATGGCAATCACATTGGCCAATTCTAAACCATTGCCTAGAGAATCCTTGACATGGCCCTGCAATTTGACCTGTGAAAAACACACCCCAAAAACGAGTAATAAAATAGTGCTAAAATAATATTTCATTATATAATGAATTTAATTGTAAAAGTTATGGTTATTTTCTTCCGCCGCGGCCTCGGTACATATCTCGCATTTCTTCCATTTTTTGTTTGACCGTAGCGTTGTAATCTTCTCTAGAAATAACACGTCCTTTTTCTGGTGCCGAAATTGTAATTTTTTGTTCTGGATTCATGACAATTTTTGAACATAAAATAGTGGTTTGATCCGCATTAATTTCAAGAATGAGCCCAGGTAGGCCCCAGAATTCCCCTGGCCCTTGGTTGATAGGAATTTGTGGGGTATACCAAGCCGTAACGGCAATGTTTTTCGGTACTTCGATGTCTTCAGTTACGGATTTGGTTTTAGTAGCATCTGTTTTGGACTTTTCTTGGTCTTTATTACCGCGATTTTTCCCGCGCATGCTTCTCCAATCAAATTCGTCCACCTCTTTTATGGTGGTCGCTTTTAGACATAAATACTGTCCAATTTGCTTGGTTTCAGTTCCCATTTTCCATTCAAATTTCTGAAGTGAATCGGTAATCAAAAACTTTCTGCCAAAGAACTCTTGGTCTTGAATAAATTGTTGAGTTTTTATATTTTTATACTGTGGCCCTGAAGAAAAGCTACTCCACCAACCTCCAAACCTATTTTGCCCGGGGGCTTCTAAGGCTTCTTCTTCTTTGAAAATTGAAGCTTGTTTATCAAAAGTTAAAATAAAAGACTTTTCAAACATACCTCGCATACGATCAGCCATTTGTTTTTTCTGTACTTCAGTAATTTTTCCATTGCCCCAACCACTCATGTCAGGAGTTGTTTTTGAAAAATAATAAGCTTTGCCTTGAAAGTCTTGTGCTTGAATCAGATTGCAAACTAGAATTAAAGCGATGGCCATCGTAAGCTTGAATTTTTTCTTCATAATTTTATCTTGATTTATGTTTTAGGGAACTCAAATTTACATATTGTTTCACAATGTGGAGTTAAATTATTCACAAACTTAAAACAGACTCTGAAATACTTATATTGTCTTTAGACGAAAGAAATTATGATTTGTTACAAAAATAAAGCTGTTTTTTGTATTTTCAATCGATGAAAAAATTTATCGTTTGTTTATTATTTTTATGTGTTATGGGGGTAGTGGCTCAAAATCCCATACAAGTTAACTTGCTAAAAAAAGAGAAGGTAGACTGGTCAAATTTTGTTGGTGTTGATCGTTTTGATTCGCGATACTACATAAAAAATGCGGCCCTTGAAAAAAATCGGGATGGGAACATACAATCCTACAGCAATCTTCAACTAGGTAAGATTGATCAAGTGCATGTTTTTAATGCCTTTAAAATTGCAGTGCTTCACAAAAATTTCAATTCCGTGGTCCTTCTAGACAACCGGATGGCAGAAATTAGCATTCTTAATTTTAACAACAGCCTACCTTATCGACTCATAACAGAAGTTACCTATGCCAATGAAAGCACGATCTGGTTATTTAATGCGCTTACACTTCAGTTAGAGTTGTTTGATTACAAAGCACAAAAGACAAAACTAAATACACTCCCATTTAAAAATGAAGTTTTGGCGCTTCAAAGTGACTATAACAATGTATATGCTTTAACAGGATTGTCTTTTTATCATTACAATTATACAGGCAGCTTAATATCAGAAATGAATCATGATGGCTTTGATGATTTTAAATTAGGGTCTGGTTTTATTGTTTTTAAAAAAGAAAACAGTCTTTATTACAAAAAAATTGACAACAAAAAAATTCAGATTTTAAAAATCCCAAAAAAAACAATTAAACAGTTTTTTGTAATGAACCAAACCTTGTATATTTATGACGGTGAATTGCTTTACTACTACCAACTTTTAAATATATAGATTATGCATATTGCTATCGCTGGAAACATTGGCGCTGGAAAAACAACACTTACACAATTACTTGCCAAGCATTACAAAATAGAAGCACAGCTGGAAGATGTTGTTGACAATCCATACTTAGATGATTTTTACAACGAAATGGAACGCTGGAGTTTTAACTTACAAGTTTACTTTTTAAATAGCCGTTTTAGGCAAGTTGTTCAAATCAGAAAAAGCGGAAAAAATATTATTCAAGACCGAACCATTTATGAGGATGCTAATATTTTTGCGCCCAATTTGCATGCAATGGGCTTGATGACTAACAGAGATTTTGACAACTATTCCTCACTCTTCAATCTTATGGAAAGTACTGTACAAGCACCTGATCTATTAATTTATTTGAGAAGTTCAATTCCAAACCTTGTTAATCAAATTTACAAACGCGGACGGGATTATGAAAACTCTATTTCAATTGATTACTTAAGCCGCTTAAACGAGCGCTATGAAGCATGGATTCATGGGTATGAAAAAGGTCGCTTATTAATAATTGATGTTGATCATTTAGATTTTGTAGAGAAAGCTGAAGACCTCGGAGAAATTATTGAAAAGATTGATTCGGAAATCAATGGATTATTTTAACCCAAACAAACTTAAAACAAAAAAACTCTCTATAAATTATAGAGAGTTTTTTTGTTAATAATCATTAAAGATTAATTTATTTTAATAAGTTCAACTTCAAAAATTAAAGTTGCATTAGGTCCAATTTTAGGCGCTGATCCTCTTGGACCATAAGCAAGGTTGGAGGGAATGACCAAACGTAATTTTTCGCCAACAGACATGAGTTGTAATGCTTCAGTCCAACCTTTGATCACTTGAGATACTCCAAATGTAGCAGGGGCTCCACGTTCTACAGAGCTGTCAAAAACAGTCCCATCAATTAAAGTTCCTGTGTAATGTACCGTGACGCTGTCTTCAGCAGTAGGTGAGGCACCAGTACCATCGCTAAGTACTTCGTATTGAAGTCCACTTTCTGTGGTGACTACCCCATTCTTTTTGGCATTTTCAGCTAAATAATCGATGCCTTCTTGTTCAGAAACCATGGCTTGCTCAGCGGCTTCTTGCTGTTTTTTGACTTGTAATTCTCTAAAATAGGTTTGTAAAAACTGTACGCTCTCTTGTTCAGAAATCTCCAAATCATTGCCTTCAAATACATCATTAAAAGACTTAGAAATAGCCCTAGTATCTATGGACTCAACACCTTGAGTTTTAATTCCAGAGGCTACGTTAACTCCCAAGCTATAGCTGAGTTTTTCCGTGTCAACATCTGAGTTGTCTGAGTGGCTACCCAAAATTGGGGCAACAACCAAACCAATCAAACAAGTAAGTTTAATCAATATATTCATGGAGGGTCCAGAAGTATCCTTAAAAGGGTCACCTACAGTGTCTCCAGTGACTGCTGCTTTATGAGCGTCAGAGCCTTTGTAGGTCATTTCCCCATTTATCTCTACACCAGCTTCAAAAGATTTTTTGGCATTGTCCCAAGCACCACCGGCATTGTTTTGAAAAATTGCCCAAAGGACACCAGAAACTGTAACTCCAGCCATATAACCCCCTAGCATTTCAGCAATCGCTAAGTTGTCCATTCCAAATAGCATTGGAACAAAAGCGATTAACAAAGGAAAACCAATCGTTAAAAGCCCAGGTAAAACCATTTCTTTTAAAGAAGCCTCTGTGGAAATCGCAACACACTTGTCGTATTCTGGCTTTCCAGTACCTTCCATTATCCCAGGAATATCTTTAAACTGGCGTCTCACTTCTTGTACCATTTTCATGGCTGCTTTCCCAACAGCATTCATCGCTAAAGCAGAAAACACAACAGGAACCATACCACCAACAAATAACATGGCTAGTACAGGGGCTTTAAAAATATTAATTCCGTCTATGCCTGTAAATGTTACATATGCAGCAAACAAGGCTAAAGATGTTAGTGCGGCAGAAGCAATGGCAAATCCTTTTCCAGTAGCGGCTGTGGTATTACCGACAGAGTCTAAAATATCCGTTCTTTCTCTTACTATGGGATCTTGTTCGCTCATTTCTGCTATTCCTCCAGCATTATCAGAAATTGGTCCGAATGCATCAATAGCCAACTGCATTGCTGTTGTCGCCATCATAGCAGAAGCTGAAAGCGCTACACCATAAAATCCTGCAAAGAAATAAGATGCCCAAATGGCGCCAGCAAATAGTATAACCGAAGGGAAGGTAGAAATCATACCGGTAGCTAAACCAGCAATGATGTTTGTACCAGCTCCAGTACTTGATTGTTGTACAATTTTTAAAATTGGAGATTTACCGAGTCCTGTATAATATTCAGTT
>CESO01076012.1_pt1 | contig 20112 bp, 21 predicted proteins | sample 356341 | NCBI WGS metagenome assembly CESO01 (sample SAMEA2621812, study PRJEB7988) | marine metagenome | biome: marine biome (ENVO:00000447); feature: deep chlorophyll maximum layer (ENVO:xxxxxxxx); material: "saline water (ENVO:00002010), including plankton (ENVO:xxxxxxxx)" | depth 35 m | reverse complement strand
TTGAAACTGCTCTGCAACTCCTTTCATTTTATTATTCCTACCCATTGAGAGTATTTGCGTGAAGCCGACATAGAAAAATATACCTTCGAAAACAACATAAAATGCAATCAAATCTCTTAAAAGCCTTTGATCATTTTCTGGTGTTCCAGTTTTAAAATTTATATCACCTAAACTTTGCGTGTAAGGTAAAGCCCATTGTGCTTTTGTAGCAACAGATGGTATTTCACGATACATGTTAAATAATCTACTTTCGTCCATACCGAGTGATTCAATACAATATTGATATGCATGTGTATGAATTGCTTCTTCAAACGCTTGCCTTAATAAATACTGTCGACATTCTGGATTTGTAATATGTTTATAAACAGCTAGTACTAAATTATTAGCAACTAAAGAATCTGCTGTAGAGAAGAAACCTAAATTTCTTTCAATAACCATTCTTTCATCATCAGTTAACCCATCTTCGCTTTTCCATAAAGCAATATCAGCTGTCATATTAACTTCTTGTGGCATCCAATGGTTATTACATGCAGAAAGATACTTGTTCCATGCCCAATCATATTTAAATGGCACTAATTGATTTAAATCTGCCCTACAATTTATGATCTTTTTATCATCTACTTGGATTCTACCTGCTCCAGTCTCAATATCTTCAAAACCTGTTAAACCGGCATCTACTTTTTGGTCGTGAATAGCTGGTGAGCTAGATTGAGCTGGCTGTTTTTCAACTTTTTCTTCCTGTTTAATAGATTCTGATGTATTTGCTATTGGGTCGTCCCATGTTGATGACATAATTATACTCCTAAAATTTTACTGACATGCCTCGCAGTCAGGATCTAATATTGAGCAAACATTGTTTGCTTCCTTTTCATTATTGACAGCATTTAATTTACCATCAGCCATTGTGCTTTTTTCTACGTGGGTAGCTCCCATAGTTCTTAAGTAGTAAGTTGTTTTTAATCCTCTAACCCATGCTAACTTATATAAATTATCTAATTTAGGTCCAGATGGCTCTGCCATATATAAATTCAATGATTGGCCTTGGTCAATCCATTTTTGACGTCTTGAAGCCGCCTCTATTAACCAACGAGCATCAAGTTCAAATGCTGTAGCATAAATATCTTTCAAATCTTGAGGGATCCTATCAATTGACGCCAAACTACCATCGAAGTATTTTAAGTCATTAACCATTACTTCATCCCACAAATCTCTTTTCTTTAAATCATTTACAAGTGCAAGATTTATTACAGTAAATTCTCCTGACAAATTAGATTTAACATAAAGATTTTGATAAGTAGGTTCTATGCTTTGTGTTACTCCAGTTATATTAGAAATTGTAGCTGTAGGCGCAATAGCCATAGTATTAGAATTTCTCATTCCAACTGTTCTTACTCTCTCTCTAAGATTTTTCCAATCTAAGTTAAATGATTTATCGACGTCAATATATTTTTGTCTTTCCTGTTCCAATAAATGTATAGAATCGATTGGCAATATGCCTTGTGACCAAAGAGAGCCGTCATATGTTTCATATTTTCCTCTTTCTTCAGCTAAATTAGTTGATGCTTTGATAGCAAAATAGCTTATGTATTCCATTGTTTCATCAGCAAATTTTACAGCCTCATCACTAGAGTAAGGTATTGATAATTTATATAATGCATCTTGAAACCCCATAAGACCAAGTCCAACAGGCCTATGTTTTGCGTTAGAAAATTGCGCCTTATCAACACTATAGTAATTATAGTCGATTACGTTATCTAACATTCGCATTGCGGTATTAATTGTTTTCTCTAACTTATCAACAATGATCCCGTTTTCATCAATATGCGCAGCAATATTTACAGAACCAAGATTACAAACTGCTATTTCTTCATCAGACGTATTTAAAGTTATTTCCGTGCAAAGGTTTGATGAATGCACAACTCCTACGTGAGATTGTGGTGATCTTATATTGCATGGGTCTTTAAATGTCACCCAAGGATGACCTGTTTCAAATAACATACCTAGCATTTTTTTCCATAAGTCTAAAGCCTGGATTTCTTTATATTTTTTTATTTTTCCGGACTTAACTAATAACTCGCACTCTTCATATTTTTTTTCAAATTGAATTCCAGATAATTCATGTAATTCTGGAACTTCATCTGGAGAAAATAAAGTCCATGATTTTTCTTCAACTACTCTTTTCATAAATAAATCTGGTATCCAATTAGCTGTGTTCATATCATGAGTTCTTCTTCTGTCATCTCCAGTATTTTTGCGCAGATCTAAAAATTCTTCTATATCCAAGTGCCAAGTTTCAAGGTATGCGCACATAGCACCTTTCCTTTTGCCACCTTGGTTGACAGCAACTGCCGTATCATTTGCAACCTTTAAAAATGGTACTATCCCTTGCGATTTTCCATTTGTGCCTTTTATATGAGTACCCATACTTCTTACTCTTGACCAATCATTCCCAAGCCCACCTGCAAATTTTGATAGCATTGCATCATCGGTAATACCATCAAAAATACCACGCAGATCATCAGGTATGGTACTTAAATAACATGATGAGAGCTGCGGGCGTAATGTTGCAGAATTAAACAACGTTGGTGTTGAGCTCATAAAGTCAAATGAAGACAATAGAAGGTAAAACTCTATTGCCTTTTCGTTTTTATTGGGCTCATTATTTGCTAAGCCCATAGCTACTCTCATAAAGAATGCTTGAGGTAACTCAATTTTTATATCGCCTGTCTGAATAAAATATCTGTCGTAAAGAGTTTGAAGACCTAAATATGTAAACTGAAGGTCCCTCTCTGCATCAATTGCATTAGATAAGATATCCAAGTCATATTTATCAACTATTTCTTTATCTAACAACTCGTGCTCGCATGCAGTATCAAGGTACTTTTTAAAATAATCTTTATAAATATCAGACATTTGTTTAGATGTTGCTGTAATTCTTTTACCATATATAAAACTTAATGCCTCTGTTCTTAAATTATCAAGTAACAATCTTGCAGTAACGAATGTATAATTTGGTTCTTTTTCTATTAAAACTCTTGATGACATTACTAAAGCAGTGGATACGTCGTCATAAGTTATCCCGTCATAAATATTCTTGTTAAGCTCAGCTTTGATGGGCTCTACTGAGACATCTTCAATCCCAAAGCATGCTTCTGTAATAATTGTGTCTAACCTCTCAGTATCTAAAGCTGACTTGTTATCTCCGCTTGCAACATTTATTTTTATGTCTGAGCTACCTTCGACTTCATCTTCTGATCTTTCTGAATTTCTTTGTTCTCTGTAAAGCACATAAGATCTTGCAACTTTTTGATGACCGCCACGCATTAAAGCTAACTCTACTTGGTCTTGTATATCTTCAATATGAAAAGTTCCACCGTCAGGAATATTTCTTGTTAATGCATTAAATACAGATTTGCTTAGGTCTGCTACTGTTTCATGGATTCGGGCAGATGCAGCTGCCTGATTGCCTTCTACAGCTAGGAATGCTTTGGTCATGGCAACTGATATTTTATCAACATCGAATGCGGCTATACTTCCATTTCTACGAACGACCCTAAATTTTCCAGGTGCCGTAAGATTTAGCTCACCGATATTTTTCGAGCTTTGAATTGCATCTGAAGTCCCTGCTGAGACAGAAGATATACCAAGTCCTAGATCTGCTTCATTATTATCCATTTTCCGTCCAATTTTAATGTTTTTTTATATAATTATTCTTTCACTACTATAAGATGTGTTTAGTATGATAGTCAAGCACAATATGCTGTGTTTAACCATTGTTTAACATGGGTATAACTTGTGGGTAAAATAAGCTGTAAATACCTCTTTAAAGAGGTTTTTTCAAAATATATAGGAAAAATACAGCAAAAATAAGACAACTTAAGTGTGCAAAAACATATAAAATACAGAAATTATGAGTGACATTAAAGAAATTCCAATCAATGCTATTGATGCAAATAATGAGAATACTGGTGAAAATTGTTCTGCTAGCGAACCTTTTGCTTTAAGAATATTAGACTCCAGCATGTCACCAGAATTTGAAATTGACCATATAATTATTGTAGATCCAAGTATTACGCCAAAAACAGGTGATTTCGTATTATATGAAACGAGCAATAGTATAATTTTAAGGGAAATAGACTATACAGATAAGATACTTTTAAAAGCTTTTGACCCTAATTTTACTGATATATCAATAGATAATACTGATTCAATATTAGGAGTTGTAACTCAAAGATCAGGCAAAAGAAGGAAATTTCATAAAAAATACACGTAAAAAAAAAGCGCAGGTAAGAACTGCGCTTTGAAATACCACTCTATGTAAGTGGTTGGAGGAAACTTCATATATAATAAATAAGGAGGAATATCATATATATTAGAATTTTATGATATTATAATATATTTGTCAATATAATTTTAGGAACTAAGAAGCAAGTTAATGAAAAATGTAAATTCATCTTATAAAATACTGGACCCCGATAATTGCGCCATGTGCGGCATGTGCTTAAACAATTGCCCAACATATGAGATAACGAAAAATGAATCAGAATCTCCTAGAGGCAGAATTTCCATTATTCATGGACTAAATGATGAAATGCTAGAGCCTTCAGAATCAGCACTTAAACATTTGAATTCATGCACTCTGTGTATGGCATGTGAATCAATTTGCCCTGCAAAAGTAAATTTTTATGATCTAATGACAAATGCAAGGAATAAGTATTTTAATAATCAAACTTTAATATTTAAAATTAAAACCATTTTAATATCTTCATTTCTTAAAAATACTTTTCTAAAAAATATTGCATCAACTATTATAAAATTATTAAATAAAGAATTTCTAAGCAGTATTAATAAAAAAATGTTTAGATTTATGAACTATATTCAAACCCATGAGAAAAATTATATTGAAATAATACCAAAAATAAAAAGCAATAATAAGATTGGAATTTTTACAGGGTGTGCAACCGATTTATTCCAGAAAAATGTAGCTAATAGTTGCGTAAGAATATTAGAAAAAAATAAAATTAATTTTGAAATAATAAAAAACGTTAAATGTTGCGGATCTATAGATTTTAATAGTGGAAGATTAAAAAACGGAATTAAATTTAATAAATCTATAGTAAAAGAATTTAAAAAAGAAAAATATAAAAAAGTTATTGGCTACGCGAGTGGCTGTAGCGCATTCATCAACAAACATAATAAAGATAGCAATTATCAGGACGCAACATCATATATAATTAATTTATTGGAAAATACAAAGAAAGAAAATTTTAAAATAACAAGAAAAAATGTTTGCATACATGCACCATGCACAACAAATTCAGCAAATATTGATTTTCAAAAACTAATTTATATTTTAAAAAAAATACCTGGAATTAATATTTTAACATTTAAAGACAAGTATTGTTGTGGAGCTGGTGCTCAAAATCTTATACATAATAAAGAAAATTCTAGAGAAATTTTAAAACCAAAGATAGAATACCTAAAATCAAATGATATTGACTATTTATTAACTTATAATATTGGTTGCTCACTTAATTTTATTGATTCGTTAAACTTAAATAATAAAAAAGATATAAAAGTTATACATCCTATATCTTTTATTAATGAGAGGCTCGTGTGATGAGACATTTTACTGACATTGATAAAATATTAATTAAATCTAATGATATTTTAAACATGCTTTTTAACATAAAAAGCTCTGGTAGAGTGTATCCAGCGACAGATATCGAGGAAACAAAAGAAATGTCTTACTCCGAAAAAAAATTAGTAAATAATTTGATGAGAGTAAACCACTCAGGTGAAGTTGCTGCACAAGGTCTATATATCGGTCATGCCATTCTTGCAAAAACAGATCAGCAAAAAGAAATGATGCTCAATATGGCCTCGGAGGAAAAAGATCATTTGGAATGGTGTGAAAAAAGGATCGATGAACTAAAAGGCAATACCAGTATATTAAATCCTATATGGTTTTCAGGATCAATAGTTATCGGCATGATCTCCAGTATCTCAAAAGATAAAAATGCGTTAGGCTTTATAGAGGAGACAGAAAAACAAGTTGCAAAACATCTAGATACTCATTTAGAAAAAATACCTAAGACAGACAACAAAACATATAAAATTTTAAAGAAAATGAAATCTGATGAAGAGCACCACGGAGAAACTGCAAAAAATAATGGTGCAAATGAAATATCTTCAAACTTAAAAAAAGTAATGGAAATTACAGCAAATGTAATGAAATTTTTTTCTTATAGGATATAGAAATTTAATACTCTAAATTTATTACAGTATTAAGTTGCTTGATCATAAATTTTAAATCTTTTTTTGTTATAACATAAGGAGGCATTAAATAGATTAAGTTTGAAAAAGGTCTCAACCAGATTCCATGATCAACAAATTTTTTTTGAATTGATGCTACATTTACTTTTTCTTCCATTTCAAGAATACCAATAGCGCCAATAACTCTTACATCCTTAACTGCTTTATTTTTAGAAATTTTACTTAGCCCTGCTTCTAAAGTTTTTTCTATATTTTTTACTTTTTTTTCCCAGTCATATGAGAGTAACAAATTAATATTTTCTAAGGCAACTGAGCATGCTAATGGATTTGCCATATATGTTGGGCCATGCATAAATATTCCTGGATCATTTTCTGAAATTGACTTTGCGATTTTTTTTGATACTACAGTAGCTGCCATACTCATATAACCACCAGTTAGAGACTTACCTAAACACAATATATCTGGGACGATATTCGCATGCTCAAAACCAAATAACTTTCCAGTTCTTCCAAATCCTGTGGCAATCTCATCTAATATTAATAGAACATTATATTTCTTACATAATTTTTTCAATTCAGATAAATAATCTGGGTGATAAATTCTCATACCCCCAGCACCTTGTAAAATAGGTTCAATAATAATAGCTGCAATTATTGAATTATTATTTATTAGCATATTTTCTATTTCTTTAAGACTATTACTCTTATTTTTTTTATAAGTATTTATACTCTCTGGACAAGAAACATAAAACTGCTTCAAAAGTGATTTCGTAAAAATTTTATGCATGCCATTTTCTGGATCACTAACAGACATTGTCCCCATTGTATCGCCATGATAACCATTTTTTACTGTCAAAAATTTTTTCTTTTCTTGCAAGTTTTGGGAGTGCCAATACTGAACAGCAAATTTCATTGCGACCTCAACAGAAACAGATCCAGAGTCTGAAAAAAATACTTTTTGTAAATTATTTGGTGTAATCTCATTAATCTTTTTTGCAAGATCTACTGCTGGCTTATGCGTAAAGCCACCAAACATAATATGAGAAAATTTACTTAACTGTTTTTTAATCGCTTTATTTAATCGCGGGTGATTATATCCATGAATAACACACCACCAAGATGACATCCCGTCAATTAATTTCTCTCCAGATTCTAAATATATGTAAGTTCCTTTTGCACTTTTTACTGGATACAAAGGGTTCTTGTCGACTGCTGACGCATAAGGGTGCCATACATATAAATTATCATCTTTTATCATTTTTACATTCAAAGGTTTTTTTGTCTTTTAGAATAAGATCTTCTGGAGTATTGCCTTCATACATTTCATCATACAATATATTGTCTTCAAAATTAAACGTTAAAGTAAATTTTTTTATAATACCATGATTTTTTTGAAAAAAATAAGCCACTAGTAGTTTTTCTGACTCTTTTTCGATTATATAGTCAAACTCATATCCATTTGGTAAAATATTTTTTACTTTATAATGAGACGATATTATAAATTTATGTATCGAGTCATCGTCTATATTTTTACAAATTAAATTAACTTGATTAGAAAAACATAATTCCGTATTTAATAATAATAAAAAAGATAAAATAATTTTATTATTTTTAAAGATCATTAAATTATTTCTAAACTATAAGAGATATCTACAGATTTACCTATAATAATACAACATGAACATTGTTTTTTTAAAGAAATCTTGATTATTTTTTCTAAATCTTCTTTGTTCGTATTTTCAGATTTTATTTTATATGTCAAATGTATTTTATTAATTAACGACGGTTTAGTTTCTGTTCTGCTTGCATCAATATCTATTTCAAAACTCAAAATTTTTATATTTTTTTGTTTTGCGATACTCATTACATCAAATGCTGTACATCCGCCCATACCTGATATCAATAATTCTGTTGGTCTTGCTCCATTATTTTCTCCGCCACTATCAACTGGCCCGTCCATTTTTATTTTATTTCCACTCTCAGTATTTGCAATAAAATGCACCCCTTTCTGCCATTCGATTTTAGTTTTCATAATTTTTCCCCAGAAATAGTAGCATCTTCATAACTAGACCATGCGCTCCATGATCCAACATATATTTTTGAATTTTTTATTCCACAATGTTCCATTGCTAATAAATTATGACATGCAGTAACACCAGAACCGCACATATTTATTATCTGTGTTTTGTTTTGTTTTATTGCTTTCTTGAAATTACTTCTAAGCTCTTCAATATTTTTGAATGTTCCATCTTCATTCAAATTTTTTTTAAATGGTACATTTATGGCACCAGGTACGTGCCCTGCTTTTTTATCTATTGGTTCAATTTTTCCAGAAAACCTATCTGGATCTCTTGCGTCTAGCAGGCAAACTGAAGGCTCTACTAATAATTCTTTAAGATCTTTAGTAGTAACTATTTTTTTATGATTATAGGAATAATTAATATTTTCTTTTTTTAATTTCTTTGGAATATAATTGTTTATTGGATATTTCATACGTAGCCATTCATTATATCCCCCATCTAGTACAGCACAATTTTCTAGCCCAACCAATTTTAGCATCCACCAAAATCGTGCGCACATGGAACTATTTTCTTCATCATAAACAAATATTTGTGTATTTTTATTAATTCCAAAAGAATTTAATATATTAGAAAATTCAGTTATATCTTTAAGAGGGTGTCTACCAGAATGAAGAGATAATTTTGAAGATAAGTCTGATTCAAGGTTAATATAAAATGCACCGTCTATATGTGAATTTAAATAATCTGTATAGCCCATGTTTTTTTTAGCTAGATCAAATCTACAATCAAATATGATTATATTTTCTTCGTAAAGAATTTCTCGTAGGTTTTTAGTAGATATTAAAGTTTTATACATTTACTTTTTTTTATATCTATTTAAATAAATAACATAAAGATAATAAATTACTATAAAGAGAGCAATCAAGGAAATTATTTGCCCTTGAGAGAAGGTATCTATATTAGCAACTATTGCTGAAGCAAAAATCAATATAACCAAACCAAATCTATTTCTTTGCCAACCCTGCATAATTGTTACCTTCTTAACTTTTTTTCTTCAATCCATGCTCAACTGCAATTACAGCAGCTTCTACTCTCGAATGTATTTCCAATTTTCTTAAAATTGATTTTACGTGTAACTTAACTGTTCCGTCAGAGATACCAAGATTTTTTGCGATTAATTTGTTACTTTGTCCCTCTGCTAATAACTCTAAAATTTCACTTTCTCTTGGAGTCAAAGTATTTATTAAATTAGTTATATTAATTTCGGTATCGTCTCCTTGGTGGAATTTTGCAAGAATTTGAACAAGATTTGGGGCCACGATTGTTTCTCCTTTTAAAACATCCTTAAGTGCCACAACTAAATCATCTGGTTCCATATCTTTTAGCAAATATCCGCTCGCTCCATTTCTCAAGGCATCTATTAAATCTTTTTCATCATCACTTGTTGTCAACATCACAACTGGTAAATTCTTTCTTGTTTGTCTTATATTTTTTAACACTTCTATTCCTGAAATGTTTGGCATCCTTAAGTCTAGTAGTACTATGTCTGGTGTATTCTTTTCTATAGCTTTATAACCATCTTCGCCGTTACTCACTGAAGCTGTTACATCAATATCGTGCCTTACAAGTAATCTCTGTAAGCCTTCTCTAAACAATGTGTGGTCGTCTATTATTATTACTTTTAATTTCATTAAATTTATTAATTAATCTTCTTTTTCGTTAAATGAAAGAATAACACGAACTCCTTCGCCTGGCTCACTTTCAATTGCTAAATGCCCACCAATCTGTTGAGCCCTGTCTCTCATTATTCCCAAACCAACGTGGTCTCCAGTATCTACATTATCATGGCCAATAAAACATGACTTAGCAATACCTATTCCATCATCCTCAATAATTAATGAATATTTCCCAGTTTCATATGACATCAATAATACTCTAACAATTTTTGCCTGTGAATGCTTCTTTACATTTATCAAAGCTTCTTGGGCAATTCTTTTTATATGAAGTTGATCGTTTTTACTTGACTTAATTATTGGGATTTTATTTTGAAAAAATATTTTTATATCTTTATTTTCAGATTTAAAATTTTCTACTAGCATAGAAATCTCACTAGCTATATTATCCACAACTTGTGGGGGTGATCTAAAATGTCCAATTAAATCTCTAATTTCTTTATTTGCGAGTTCAATGCTCTCTTCTAAAGTTTCCAGCTCATCTGTTATTCTTTTATCAGTATAAAGCTCTTCAGTTTTATACTTTCTATTATTTTTCATATATATTATACCTTGCAGACTTTCGTCAAGAACTCTAACTTGTAATCTTAAACTTGCCAAAGTTTGTGCTAAAGAATCATGTAGTTCGGATGCAATGAAAACTCTCTCTTCCATGATAGCAAGTCTGTTTGCTTCTTTATTTTTATCTTCTTTATATTTTGCAAATTGCTCTAGTTGTTTATTGTTTTTATTAAGTTGATTCTCAAACATTTCAGAAACAATATTTAAATTACTACATAGAGATTTTAAATTTTTTTGGTCAGAAGATTTTATTCTAGATGATAAGTCGCCAGACATTATATTTAGAACCCACTGATTTAATTCTTTTATGAATTCGTCTGAATAATTTTTTTTATTCTTTTGGCTCGACATAATTTGGATCTTTTGGATTTAGAAAGATAAAATTAAATTGATTTTTTTCAAGCTCGACATAGTCAATGGTCATTCCATCACACATTTCTAAGGAAATATTTGATATGACGATTTCTATGTCATCTATATTTAATATTTTATCATTTTGAGTGACATTATCATCAAAACCTATTGCATACTGGAAATTATCTCCTTCTTTTCTCATGGCAGCAACTCGTAATTTGAAATTCTTATTTTCCTCTTTTGAAATTTCTTTTTTAAATATTGATTTTGCTTCATTTGTAATATTAATCATTTTTCTTCTCTTTAATATATTTTATAAAATATTTTATCCATGGATATTTTTTAGTATGCCTTAGATGTGAAAAATTTGCTAATAAGTTTTTGTACTGATAACCATCTTGCGAGCCATTTATTCCATATCCTCGTTTAACCTCATAAGCAAACTTATTACTTATATTTTTTTTAAAAGAAATATTAGCGTGATGAAATTCGTGTGCATTTATAGGTAAATTTTCCTTCATACCCCATATATGATTTTTAGTTGTTTTTAACCGAACATAGCCTCTTCCTACAGGCCTTACTGACATGTCAATATCTCCAGGAATAACGCCAACCATCTTATGCTTCTTTTTTTTATATTTAATTGTATTTGATAGATACATTAATCCTCCGCATTCTGCATAGCACGGACCTTCTGAATCTATAAATTTTTTCACATCTTTAATTAAATTTTTATTTTTAGATATATTTGATGCATTTATTTCAGGGAAACCACCTCCTATAAATAAACCATCAATCTTAGGTAGTTTAGTATCTTTAACCGAATCTATATATATAATATCGCAACCACTTTGTTGGATATTTTCTATATCATCCTGATAATAAAAACCAAAAGATTTATCATAAAAAACTCCAATCTTTATTTTGTTTTCACTTTTAATAATTTTTTCTTTTATTTGAGGGCTTTCTTTGCCATCTGTCTTTTTAAAATTAATTCCTATATTTTGGAATTCTTTTATATTTATTGAATCAAAAATAATTTTTGATACCAAATCAACTTTTTTTTCAGCAATATTTTTTTCATTTGGAGGAATTAAACCTAAATGCCTTTCTGATATTAATAGTTCTTTACTTTTTCTTATAGAGCCAAAAATGCTTAAATTTGTGTAATTATTAATAGCATTAATCAGTTTATTTTCGTGTCTATCTGTTTTAACTTTATTTAAAATAACTCCTTTAATTTTACATTTCTTTTCAAAATTTATATATCCTTGTAGAAGAGGCGCAATACCTCTAGTAATTCCTTCGGCATCTATTACTAGAATCACAGGAACATCAATCAACATTGACATTGCCGAATTATCATCAGCTCCAGTTACACTTATACCGTCATATAAGCCTTTATTTCCTTCTATTAAATTAATTTTTGACTTTTTATTGTTAAAAAAACTTTTGATCTCACTTTTTGATTGTGTATTGAAATCTAAATTGTAGCAATTATTTCTTGATGCGAGTGCCAACCAACTCATGTCGATATAATCAGGACCCTTTTTAAAGGTTCTAATATCATGATTTAAATTTGAAAGTATTCTTGATAAACCTATTGAAAGTATAGTTTTGCCGGATGACTTGTGTGCAGCGGATAAATATATGCTGTTAATACTTTTTTTCATTCAGTAATTGATTTTTCTTTATTATTTTGCCCCAAAGTGTGCTCATCATCAAGATATCTTGGTGTGAAGTCTAAAACCATGATTGCAAATATATATATAGCTGCAGAAATTCCAAATCCACCCAGGCCAAGCATTAGCTCATATATACTTGGCATATATGAAGAAATTGCCCCATCATAAAACGAACTGTTTTCTGAATATCCAGGAAATAAATCTAAAGGATATGCCTGCGCAGATATAATAATAGTGTACAGCATTGCAAAACTACCAAATATAACCAATATAGATGCAAGCAAAACTCCAAATGATGATTCTGATAATTTTTTATTATACAAAATTATCAGAGGAAGTAATGTTCCAATACCGATCTGACAAAACCAAAACAAAAACGTATATATATTTTGTGAAAATAATAAGAAAATTTCGAAGCCATGATTTTTTGTTACATACAAACTTGTTAAATGAGTTAAGATAGTTAAATAAAAAACTGTAAATATAAAGTAGATTAAAAGCTTTCTAAATCTTGATATTATTTCTGAGCCCAAAGAAACACCTAAGCCTTTATCCATCCAAAATAATATTTTGTAAAAAATAGCAGTACCTAATAATAATGATAAAGCTATAAAAAGTGGCGCCATTAATGTTCCATAGCCATCTTTTGCAACTAAAAATGCAAAAATAGATCCTGTTCCTGTAGTTAATGTAACACGCCAAATAAACGCAAAAGTACCAACTTTTGTCACAAATTTATTATAACGAGCTTCGAACATCATCCATAAATATAAAGCTATTACTGCCATAAATCCGCTGTATAAAAAAATGTTCCATGCAAATATTGATTTAAAATTAAAAGTTGTCATTGCAACAACAAGTCTATCTGGCCTTCCTAAATCCAATACCAAAACTATTAGTCCGCCAGTAAGCAAACATATTGCTAATAATGCAGAGAGTCTTCCTAAAGACTTATAGATCTTAATATTAAATACAGAAGAAATAGATGCTATATTTAATATTCCTGAAGCTGCTATTATTAAAAATATTGCGAAGACATGAGGTAAGCCCCAAACAATTTGATTATTCATCCCTGTCAACCAGTGTCCCTCATGCTCTAAAGTTATAAAAGAGAACAAGCCAACGGCTATAAAAGATAAAGCGATAATTCCAAACATCATAGTTGCTTTAGAAAACTCAACTACCATATATTCTGTTTTGTCACGCATAATTAAATTCCTCGGTATCTTACTGCAGTATTTAATCCTAAATCGCTTCTTACTTCTTTCGTTTCATATTTTTTTAGCTGTTTTGATATTTCACTTTTAGGATCTTTTAAATCTCCAAATAAAATAGCTTGCTGACCATCTTTACTGCAAGCTTCCGCACATGCTGTAGTATTTTCACCATTATCTATTTTATGAACACAAAGTGTACAACTTTCAACACAACCTTTTCCTCTGGGCGCATGTGGTAATTGATTTTCGAGATTTTCATGAACAAATGACCTAGCTTTATATGGACACGACATCATGCAATACCTACATCCGATACATGTATGTTTATTTACTAAAACAATACCATCAGCTCTCACAAAAGATGCTCCCGTTGGGCATACATCAACGCATGGAGGATTTTCACAGTGCTGACACATCATTGGAACATTTATAGTTTCTCCCGAAGTATCATGTGTTAATTTTAATTTTCTTATCCATTGGGTATCAGTTGTTGGTCTTCCAAAATCTTCAATACCATGCTCTTCATTACATGCGGTAACACATGCATCGCACTCGTCGGTGCATTGATTAGTGTTGATTAACATTCCCCATCTTTTTTTAGCTGAGGCTGGTTCATCTAATGCTCTACCATGTGCAAGCTCCTGAAAAAAAACGCCAGGTGCAATTGTTGCCATTCCAACCATGCTTGAATTTTTAAGAAAGTCTCGCCTATTAAGTTTTATTTCATACTTTTTCATTTTTTCAAAGATCCTTGCTTTTGTTTTGCAACCTTCTTAAAAGGTTTGGAAGCATGGCAATCAAAACATTCTACTTGTGCTGCCGCTGCAATATGACACCCAGTACAAAAGTGTTCCTCAGATTTTACGCTGGGGTATGTTCCATTAGAAGTTGGTTTTATATGGCAATCTATGCAGTTATTTAAACTATATTTTTTTGTTCTAATTCCTTTTACAACAGTCTCGTGACTTTGATGCTTTACAAAAATATGATGTTGAGCTCTCATTATCTCAGTAGGTTCTACACACTTATCGCCTGAGGATGCGGAAATATTGTGTTGAATATTTTCGTGTGTGATTGATGCGCCACTAAAGAAAATTAATACAAAAGTTAATAATATCTTTATAGATAACTTTTTATACATGCTGAACTTCTCCTCATAAATTCAGATAAAATCATATTTGATTTTTTTTATGTTTACCTAAATTAATGATCACCTAAAGCCATGTCAATATATCCAGTTGGGCAAACATCAGAGCATATATGGCAACCAATACATTTTTTGTAGTCCGTATCAACATATCTGCCTGTCGTGCTCTTATCTTTTTTAACTCTAAAAACAGCATCTTGTGGGCAATATATAACACAATTATCACATTCAAAACACATGCCACAACTCATACATCTGCCAGCTTCAGCAACTGCTTGTTCTTCAGTATAGCATTTCATGCGTTCGTCAAAGTTACCTAATATCTCTTCCGAAGTTGGGCCTGTATCGGCTCTTAAATTTCTAGTCTCATATGGGAAATGTCCTAAAAACATCTTATCTGTATTTATAATTTCTTGAGCTGACCTATCCTCATAGTTGTGAACTGAAAATTCTAATTGATCTGAGCCCCAGTGAGCTCCGGGTTGGTACTCCGAAGGATTTAACCCTGACTCTTTTAATTTGTCTAGCAAATCAAAATGATGTACGTCAACTTTTGGTCGTTTTTTTAGCTCTTTTAAATCTACTTGATCAAGGAACTGATCAATTGTCTCAGCAACTATTGAGCCTTGACCAATTGCGGTAGTTAAAAGGTGTGGTCTAATAATGTCTCCAGCTACAAAGTGACCTGGTTTTCCAGGCACAGAATAATTGTTATCCGCATCTATTAAATTTCTGCCGTTATTAAATTCATCTAAACCATCTAGAACTCCGCTTTGACCTATCGCAGCAACGATTAAGTCAGCCTCAATTTCAAATTCTGTTCCCTCAATTTTTTCTGGTCTACCTTCATTCATAGTACATTTTGCCATTTTTAAAGCGTAGGCTTGACCAGTATCCTTATTAACCAACACCTCTAATGGCATAACTTCATCAAGAATTTGCACACCTTCACGCATAGCATCATGAACTTCTTCTTCTGTTGCTGTCATCTCTGACTTTTTAAAAAGAGTTGTTAGAGTTACATCATTATGAATTCTATCTGAAGCTAAATTTTCATCTTGAGAAGCATTATTTTTCAATATATTTTCTGGTTTTATGTCTTCAGATAAATCGTTTTTCAATGTTCCCATTCTTCTTGATGAACAAACAACATCAATCGATGTGTCACCGCCACCAATACAAACAACTTTTTTTGCTGTTACATGTAATCTTTTTTGTGCAAATGCTTCCAAGTATTTAATTGCCGATATACAGTTTGGCGCATCACTATTTGGAACAGGTAAATCTCTGCCAGTCCAACAACCTATTGCCCATAAAACAGCGTCATAGTCCTTTTCTAAACTTTCTGCCGAAACATCTTTTCCAATATGGGTATTTAATTTGATTTCTATATGACCCATATCAATAATTCTTTGTATCTCAGGATCTAAAAATGCGTCTGGTGTTCTGTAACTTGGTATACCATACCTCATCATGCCACCAAGTTTATCGTGTGAATCGAAAACAACACTTGCATGTCCAAGTTTTCTTAATTGGTAAGCAGCAGATAAACCAGCTGGCCCTCCACCAATAATAGCAACTCTTTTACCACTCATTTTATCTGTACAAGAGAAGGAAAAACCCTCTGCAATAGCCTGATCACCAATATATTGTTCTACACCATTTATTCCTACAAAATCTTCAACATTATTTCTATTACAACCATCTTGACAAGGAGCCGGGCATACTCTGCCCATCATTGAAGGAAATGGATTTGCTGTAGTAGATCTTCTAAAGGCATACTCTTGCATACCTATATCTGATGGCGGTTTTTCTATACCTCGAACAATATCTAACCACCCTCTAATATCTTCACCTGAAGGACAACTTCCTTGACAAGGAGGTGTTCTGTGAACATATGTTGGGCATTTATGTGATTTGTCTTGTTCAAATATATCATGAGAAAGGTTCTCATAAGTATGAACTCCATCTTGAAACTTCCTAAAAGTAAGTTTTTTTTCTACTACATCTTTCTTTGCTGCCATAATCTTCTCCTTGTTACCAAATAATTATAAAGCACTATGCCGCTTCATCTATATCCCGTTGTGAGTGGTTTTCGTCGTCATTTTCGTCTTCATTTTCATCATTTTGGCCTGTTAGAATTAATGCATTACTAACTAACTGATGAACACTCACAATTTGATCCATAGAAAAATCATAATATGGAAAAACTTTTGCAAACTGACTTTTGCATATAGCACATATAGCTGCCATATGAGTCACACCATTATCCTCTACAACTCTTCTCAAAGCCTCCATTCTTGGTAGGGCTCCCTTAACTCTTAATTCCATGAGATCATCTGTCAAAAGACCTCCACCACCTCCGCAACAATAGGTGCCCTCTTTAATAGTATCTGCGGACATATCATAAAAATTATTACATGCTGCTTTTATTACTTCTCTTGGTATTTTAAATTGACCGCCGGCTTCATCACCCATCCTAGAAGCTCTAGCAACATTACATGAATCATGATAGGTAAGAACCATATCGTCATTTTTAGACTTATCAAAATTTAACTTATTTTCCTGAATCAAACCATGTGTAACCTCGCATATATGTTGAGGAATTGGATAATTTTGATCTAGGAAATCCCATGGCCCCGCTAATGTATTTAAAAAACTATATGCCACTCTCCAAGCATGCCCGCATTCTCCAAAAACTATTCTTTTAACACCTAGTTTAATAGCCGCTTCTCTAATCCTCATGGCAAGTTTTCTCATATTATCGTAACTACCAATAAACATACCAAAATTTGCCGCTTCGCTCGCATGAGAACTTATCGTCCAAGAAATACCTGCCTCATGAAAAACTTTTGCGTACCCAATTAGACCATCAACATGAGGTTCAGCAAAGAAATCGGCAGAAGGTGTAACTAATAATACATCAGCGCCTTCTACATCGAGTGGGAATTTTACTGCAACACCCGTATCTTCTTCAACGTCTTCTTCAAGACCCTCGAGAGTATCTTCAAGAGCAGGTCCTGGTAAACCCAAATTATTTCCAATCTTATGCACTTTGCTTATTATTTCATTACAATATTTTTGGCCAACTCCAATAGTGTCCATTACTTCTCTAGCTGCCATTGAAATCTCGGCTGTATCTATACCATATGGACAATAAACTGAACATCTTCTGCATTGAGAACATTGATGAAAATAGGAGTACCAGTCATCTAATACATCTTTTGTTAAATCTGTCGCACCAACAAGTTTTGGAAAATACTTCCCTGCAAAAGTGAAGTACCTTCTATAAACTTTTCTATATAAATCTTGTCTTGCAACTGGCATATTTTTTGGATCTGTTGTACCTACGTAATAATGGCATTTATCAGTGCATGCTCCGCATTTTACACAAGAGTCCAAATACACTTGTAATGATCTATATTTACTTTGCAGATCACCCATTTTTTTTATTGCCACATCATGCCAATCATCTACAAGCTCGCCAGGGAAACCCAAAGGTTCTTGATGCGGTTCCTTTGCGATAAAAGGTTTACTATGAGACATAACATTCTTTTTTAACTTTGGAATAATTGGATATTCTCTTAGCTCTGGTGTATCAAATTTATTATCTGCCATAATTACTCTGTTATTTAAAAATTAATTTTTTTCAAGTTCCTGCGCCCATTTTGATATATGTCTTTTTTCTCTTGCATTATCAACCTGATTTCGTGATGGACTAAAAAATAATCCTGGAGCGTGTAACAATTTACTATAAGGAAAAATTATCATTAACATGGCGACCATGATTAAATGAGCAATTAAAATTGGGTCAAACGGTAAATTCTGAATATTAAATGTTAGTAAACCTATAAAAAAAGATTTTACGCTAATTACATCTGCTCCGAGGTAAAAACTCATAGCAATGCCTGTAGATGTAATACATAAAATTAAAACTAGCATTAAATAATCAGAGGGCGCCGAAATATATCTTACCCTATCTACAACTATTCTTCTTACAAGTAATCCTGCTAATCCAACGAACATCAGTATTGATCCGTATTTTCCGAAAGGCTGGATGATTACCACCCAAGTCCAAACCGGATCAATAAAATAGCGAAGATGTCTTAACATATCTAAAAATAAGCCGAAATGAAAAAGCCATCCGAACAACCAAGTAGCCTTACTTGATTTAAACAAACTTTCAAACAAAACTACCTCTTTTGTCATCCTAAATACAACACCAGCTTGCGTTGTTGGCGCTGGCATTGTAGGAATCTTTAATGGAGCCGGGGTATTTTTATATTGTATTAATTTACAAACTAATCCGTAAGCTAAAATAAAAAAAGCAATATAAAATAAAGCAGCTATAGACATGCTTAAAATTGATATCTGCATACTCCACTCCACCAACTAATAAGTTGATTTATACGCAACCTGTTGGTTTTGGTAAGCCAGCATATTTACAAGCTTGCTTCGCTGGGCCATATGGAAACAATTCATATAAATATTTACTATTACCTTTATCTTTGCCAAGCTTTTTACCAATTTGTTTTGTAAGGACCCTAACAGCTGGAGCAATTTGATACTCTTCATAATACTCACGAAGAAAATTTATCACTTCCCAATGATTTTGTTCCAATGGTGCTCCGTCTGCTACAGCCATAGCTTCAGCAACATCAGTATCCCATGTATTAAGATCAGCTAGATATCCTTCTTCATCTGTTTCATAACTTTTTCCGTTTACTTCTAATGGCATAACAACCTCCGATAATTAAAAAACTATAGCCAAGACTGAACTGTATCGTGTTCAGTTGTAAGATCGACAAACTTATCGTATCCAACTATCTCGACTCCCTCTATCACATTATTTAAAGATAAGCCCCTAGCCTCTAAGTCAGGCTTTAAAGCATATATTTTAAAATCATTTAATGAGCTTTCTACCAATTCTGTAAATTTTGTAGATTTCATTACAGAAATTACTGCGTCTTCTATAAACAATATGCTGCTATTTTTTGCGCACATTGATAAGCAAGATGAAACAGAAGAGTTTTCAAACGGTGATTTATTTATTGTATGTAACATGCTCATATTTTTTTTCCTTTTTAAAAACTCATAACAACATCTTGTTCATTCATA